>MDSV01112511.1_pt1 | contig 43890 bp, 42 predicted proteins | sample 810851 | NCBI WGS metagenome assembly MDSV01 (sample SAMN05326640, study PRJNA326480) | marine metagenome | isolation source: seawater | place: Atlantic Ocean: North East | collected 2012
GTGTTGTCGTCGCCTTCGGTCACCAGCGGCGCGTTTGCGCCGATTGCCGCGACCCAGGCCTTGGTGGCGCTGTCGAACTCGGTTTCGAGCGGCTTGCCGTAGTGTGCCTCGTAGGCGGCCCGGATCTCGTCGTCGTGATGGCTTTCCATCTGGCTGAACCAGTCGGTGTAGCTCGACTTCGAAAGCGGGTCGATCATGGCGAAGTGACGGTTCCATTCCGGGTCCGTCAGCGCCCAGATATTGTCCACCGGGCAGGCATCATAGACCTCGGTATTATAGGCGAAGACGTTGGCATTCGTGGTCGCGGTCAGCGGGTCCTGGTAGCTCGCCGGAATCACATCGGCCATGTCGGGCGGCAGGTAGCTGTAGACGAAGTCTTCGGGAATGAGCTGGGCCAGCGCCGCCGGCGCGTCGGTGATCATCAGAACGTCGCCCTGAACGTTGCCGGCCTGCGATTCCCGGATCACCATTTCGAGCTGCGAGGTCGCGCTGACCTTCTGGCCGATGGCATCGATGCCGTACTTGTCGGAGAAGGCCTCGGCCATCTCGACGATCTTGCCGGTGCTGTCATAGACGGTGAGCTGTGGTTCGCCCTTTGCCGCCTCGACCAGCGCATCGAGGTTGAAATCCTGTGCAAGGGCCGGCGTTGCTAACGCGGCGGCGAGTGCCAGGGCGGTCATGCTCGTTTGCATCTGGGTCAATCTCTTCATTTCGGGTCTCCTCCCCTTGTGATGGCCGGGCGGCGGGGCGCCCGGCCGTTTTGTCTATCGGCTGTAGTTCAGGCGCCAGAAATCCTGCCAGTCCTGCCGGGTGTCGTAGTCCTCGGCGGCGGTGGAAAGGTCGTAGGTCAGCAACTGGTCCCAGGCGGCGCCGATGCCCGAGGGCTCGTCGTCAGGCAGGCTGACTGTGGTGTTGGCGGACTTCTTGCCGTCATCGGCCTGCGGAGCAATGCCTTCGGCCGTCATCACGTAGTGGATGAAGAGCTTCGCAGCGTTCGGGCTGTCGGTACCGGTGGCGATCAGGCCGACGCCGGCATTGGTGAAGCCGAGCCAGGGCTCAATGCCCTTGCAGAGGCCGAGCTTGTAGTCGGAATCCGCATTGTCGCGGTACTTGGCTGAACTCATCAGGCCCATGAAACCTTCCTTCTGGCCGGGCGCGCCCACTGCCTCCGCCGCGTTGCTGTCGGAACTGCCCAGAAGCGGCGCGTTGGCCGCCAGCATGGCGACCCACTGCTCGGTCGCGCTTTGCTCTGAGGTGTCGATCGGCTTGCCGAAGAAGTCCTCATAGGCGGCGGCGAGCGCGTCATTGCCATGGGATTCCATCTGGTTGAACCAGTCGGTGTAGACCGACTTGTTCAGCGGGTCCTGCATGGCGACCTTGCCGTGCCATTCCGGCTGGGTCAGTTCCCAGACATTCGAGACCGGGCAGCTGTCGTAGAGCTCTGTATTGTAGGTCCAGACATTGGCCATGGTGACCACGACCAGCGGGTCCTGATAGCGCGCCTCGATCGCGTCGGCGAGGTCCGGCGGCACCCAGCTCATCGCGAAGTCGTTCGGCAGCAGTTCGGCGATCGCCGCCGGCGCGTCCGAAATGATCGAGACGTCGCCCTGCACGTTTCCGGCCATCGCCTCGCGCGCCATCATTTCGAGCTGGGCGTGGGCCTTGACCTTCTGGCCGCCCGCGTCGACGCCGTATTTCGCGGAAAAGTTCTCCGCCATGGTCACGATCTTGCCGGTGCTGTCGAACACGGTCAGTTGCGGCTCTCCCTTCGCCGCCTCGATCAGCACGTCGAGATCGAATTCCTCGGCCTGAACGCCTGTCGCCATCAGGCAAAGGGCGATCGCGCCACTGGCTTTCAACATCATCAGTCTCATGTCTTTCCTCTCCTCCCGTTGAAATGATTGCGGCCCGCTCCTCCTGCGGGCCGGCATTTATCGGCTGTAGTGGATGCGCCAGAAATCCTGCCAGTCCTGGCGCTTGTCGAAGTCTTCCGCCGCGGTGGCGGTGTCATAGACCATCAGTTCGTCCATGTAGTCGGCGACGCCCGATACCTCCTCTGGATTGGGCGGCACGGCGCTGTTGGACGAGACCTTGCCGTCGACCGACATCGGCGCGATGCCCTCTTCGCTGAGCAGGTAGTGGACGAACAGCTTCGCCGCGTTCGGGCTGTCGGTGCCGGAAGCCATCACGGCAAGGCCCGGATAGAGCCAGCCGGCAAAGGGCTGCATGCCGCCGCAGATGCCGAGCGCGGTTTCGCCGCTTTCATTGGAGCGGAACTTGGCGGTGGACATGATGCCGAAAAACGGTTCCGCCTGCCCGACCGCGCCCACGGCTTCAGCGACCGACGTGCTGTCGCCAAGAAGCGGCGCGTTCTCGCCATACATCCGCACCCATTGCTGGGTGGCGCTTTCCTTCGACCGATCGATCGGCTTGCCGAAATGCGCCTCGTAGGCTTCCGCCATGGCGTCGTCGTGATGGGTTTCGAGCTGGTTGAACCAGTCGGCGTAGTTGGGCTTCACCAGCGGGTCGAGCATGGCGACCTTGCCGTGCCATTCCGGCTCGGTCAGGGCCCAGATGTTGTCGACCGGACAGGTGTCATAAGCCTCCGTTGAATAGGCCCAGACATGCGGGTCCGAGACCACCACCAGCGGGTCCTGCTGGCCTTCTGGAATGTAGCCCGCGAGGTCTGGCGGCAGCCAGCTTGTGACGATGCCTTCCGGGATCAACTGCCCCATGATCGAGCCGACATCGGCGGCCACGCTCAGATCGCCGACAATGTTGCCGGCCTGATATTCGCGGATCATCAGGTCGATCTGATCGGCCTCATTCACCTTCTTGCCGGTGGCCTCCACGCCGTAGAGCGCGGTGAAGGCCTCGGCAGTGCGCACGATCTTGCCGGTGACCGCATAGACGGTGATCGGCGGCTCGGCCCGTGCGGCCTCGACAAGCGCGTCGAGATTGAACTCGCTCTCCTGGGCCTCAGCCGCACCGCCAAGCGCGACCCCGATGGCCAACGTCGCGAGCGCGGTGGCGGTTTTCAGTTTGATGGTCAAATGTTTCTCCTCCCTTTGAAACAGTGGTTTAAGCGGCGGCAGCGGCCAGAACCTCGTCCGCGGCGCGGATCCGGTCGCCCTTGGCGTCGAAGACGTTGAGCGCGCGCGCCGGAACGCGGAAGTGCATCCGGTCGCCTTCGCGCACGCCTGGCGCCACATGCGTGTTCATGAAGATCACCTCATTGCCGGTCTCGAGCTCGATGATCCAGCTTCCGCCGGTGGGCAGGATCGCGGCCACCCGCGCCGGCGCGCCGAAATCGCTGTCGGCGAGGTCGTCCTTGCCGGCGACCAGCGAAATCGCCTCGGGACGGATGCCGACGGAGCCGATGCCGGAAATCTCGGGATGGCGCCTGGCAAGAAAGCGCATCACGTTCTGGACCAGTTCGTCCTTGCGCTCGAAGTCGAGGATGTTGATCGGCGGCGAGCCGACGAATTCCGCGACGAAGCGGTTGGCGGGCCGCTCGTATATGTCGTCGGGCGTGCCGAGTTGCTGCAACGTGCCCTCGTTCATAACCGCGATCGTGTCGGCAAGCGTCATCGCCTCCCATTGGTCGTGGGTGACGAACACGATGGTGGTCGAGAACTGGGTGTGGATGCGCTTCAGCTCCGCCCGCATTTCAAGACGCAGCCGGGCGTCGAGGTTCGACAGCGGCTCGTCGAGCAGCAGGACGCTGGGGTTCACCGCCAGCATGCGGGCAAGCGCCACGCGCTGCTGCTGGCCGCCGGAAAGCTGGGAGGGATAGCGTTTGCCGTATTTGCCGATGCCGAGCGCCTCCATCACCTCGGCGGTGCGCTTCTGGCGCTCGGCCTTGGCGACCTTGCGCAGCTTGAGGCCGAACTCGACATTCTGCTCGATGGTCAGGTGCGGCCACAGCGCGTAGCTCTGGAACACCAGCCCCATGCCGCGCTTTTCGGGCGCGATGAAGGTGGCGGTCTCGGGGCAGTCGACGACGCGATCGCCTACGGCCAGTTCGCCGCTGGACAGGTTCTCCAGCCCAGCGATCATCCTGAGCGTCGTGGTCTTGCCGCAACCCGATGGGCCGAGCAGGCAGAGGAACTCTCCGTCGGCGACCGAAAGGTCCAGTTGGTGGATCGCCTCATAGGCGCCGTAGCTCTTCTTGATGTTCTTCAGCGTAATTCCCGGCATGGCTTATCCTCCCAGGCCTTCGGCGAGATTTGTCTTGGTAAGTTTCTGTGCTGCGAGCGTGCCGAAATAGGCGAGCCCCGCGACGATCAGGACCACCGCATTGGCGGCCTGGGTGTAGTTGTAGTCGACGAGCCGCAGCGAATAGGTCGTCAGCACGTCGGTGGAAGGCACGGCCAGCACTACGAACAGGCTGAGCCCCTTGATGCCCGAGATGAACGGCAGCAGCACGCCGGTGACCAGCGATCCCTTCTGGATCGGCACCACGATGCGGGTCATCCGATGGAACCAGCCCGATCCCGCGACCTGCGCGGCCTCCTCCGGCTCCTTGCCGAGCTGCATCATCGCCGAGATGCCGGCGCGCGAGGCATAGGGCATCTGGTCGGCGATCAGCGCCAGGATCAGGATCGCCATCGTGCCGTAGAGCGCCGGTATCGGGCCGCGCTGCACGGCAAACAGCGAAAGATAGGCCGCCGCGAAGGCGATGCCCGGCACCAGATAGGGAAAGAACGTCACCTGCCTGAGGAAAGTGCCGAGCGGGCGCAGCGGCGTGCGCACCACGGCGTAGCCGACCAGCAGTCCCAAAAGGCCCGAGACGACCGAGGCCGAGCCGACGATCCACAACGTGTTCCAGGCCGCGCTCCACAGTTCCGGCGTCAACAGGATTCCCTGCTGCAGCGCGACCGTGTCCAGATTGGTGCCGAGCCAGTAATCTAGCGTGAAATTGTCCCAGGTGAAACGCGCCGGAACATGCATGACAGTCGACAGGAACAGGGTGAGGACCGGCAGGCCGACGCTGATCAGGAAGATGAAGGCGGCGAAGCCGGTTGCCGGCAGGCGCAGGCCGCGCAACCGGCTCAGCCGGTTCATCGATCCCTTGGAGCCGACGGTGACGAACCTGCGGGCCTCGCGGATCAGGTAGGCGTCGATGAGCAGCGTCATGATGCCGAGGATCATGATCGAGGCGGCGAGAACGCCGGCAACGCCGGTCTGGCGCGAGCCGAGATTGCGGTAGAGCGAGGTGGCGAGCACGTCGAACTTCACCGGCAGGCCCAGCACATAGGCAACGCCGAACTCGCCGAGGCATTTGGCGAAGATCAGCACGATCGCCGAGATCAGCGCCGGTTTCATCAGCGGCAGCACGATCGACCAGGCGATCCGGCCGCGGCTGGCGCCCAGCATGCGCGCGCTATCCTCGAGCTGACTGTCGAAGCGGCGGAGCGCGCTGCCGAACAGCAGGATGATGAAGGGGGTGTAGTGCAGCGCCAGGATGACGGTGATCGGTACCTGCCCATAAGCCAGCCAGTCCGGCGGCGAGAAACCCATCGCCTCGACCCAGCCCTGCTGGCCGCCGACCGTGCGGTTCTTGAACAGCGTGGTCCAGGCCAGCGCGAAGGTCCAGGCCGGCAGCATGTAGGGCACGATCAGCGCGGTGGCGAACCAGCGCCTTGCGAACATGTCGGTGCGGCTGATCAGCCAGGCGAGGATACCGCCGACGATCACCGATACGATGATCGCGCCGAAGGCGACGCTGAGCGTGTTCCGCAACGGCTCCCAGAACATGTCGCGGGCGACCGGGGAGAAGAAGGTTCTATGCAGGTAATAGGACGTCCACTCGCCGACGGCGGTCCCGGTGCGACGCGCATCGCCGAACTGCGTTTGTACGGCATCGAGCAGGATCGAGATGATCGGAACGACAATCAGATAGGTGAACAGGGCCGCCATCAGCAGGCCGATCACCGTGGTCGGCTCCCGCATCGCGATCCGGGTGCGGTATTTCAGTCGTGTGGTCCAGCTCGAACCGGCCGGCCGGCCTACGGGCTCTGCGGCATAGGTCATCGGGCTGGCCTCGCATGCGCAAGTGTGCGCGGCGAAAGGTTTTGTTTCATCTGTTTCCTCCCAAGCATGACGGATGTAGCAGGCCATTTGTCTGTCCTAATTCGATGCACTCCCTTGCATCCTTGAAGGTCATTCGGCTGCCATCCGACAATTTGGGCCTCACATTTGCATCATTAACTGGGGATGTCAAAGAGGGTAATGATAGAGTTCGCACTTGAGTGCATCTCATAATACGACATAAGCAATTGATATAACACATTAATTATGGTTAATAAAAATAATTTTAGAAATAAAATGCACATACGTGCACAAAGTCGTTAATGACCGAAACTGCCTCCATGGTCCCGGGACTGAGGCCTTTGCTGTTGCCGGTATTCAGTTCCGTGCTGGATGATTGGAACGAAAAATGCCTTCCGCGTGTGCTGACATCGGTGCGTGAGGCGGCAGCCTCCGTGCGTCGCCTGCGCCCGCACTGTCGAGAAGCAAAATGCGCGGGTGGCGCCGGGCCAGGACATGGAGACCTGGCAGAAATTCAAGAAGTCGCCGAAAGAATATTGCGACTAGACTCCGGGAGATGGAACAGCGCCGAAATGCTGCCGCACAAGCATGGGACATCAAGGCGATGGCCCGGATCGATAGCGGCAACGCGTTGTTTTTCGGCCTTCTTCCCAGGCTCTATAACGGCCGCCCGGAAAGCGAAGCTGTATTTCGGCAGCTATGCCGATGTTCTGGAAGGTGGAACCGTCATGCTATTCAACCAAAACGAGCGCGCGCTGGATGAGGATGTTCATGGCTCAGGGATTCGGCAACATGGGGTCAGAACAAGAGGAGTTCAAAATCCTGCGCTAAGAGTCTGTTCAAGAAAGCGGATATCGAGCGAGCCGCCTTGTCATGTGCTTGATCATAGCGGTCTGAATGAAGGCGAGGCTTGTTGCTGAGAACCGCTCGAAGTCCCTTGCGTTCATCGACGGAAACGGGTGTGAAATCCTCGCCGACAGCATCCCCGACGCGGACGAGATGGGCGTGGACGAAGAAATATGGCAGCCCGAGTATATCGCCTATTTGGCCTTTGCGATGGGTTGCAGCGACGACATGCCGGCGCTGTGCGACAGGGCGCTGGAAATCCATAGCCGGGCGGTCGCGCAATCCGCGCGCTGGTTCGGCCGTTGTGCAGAGGACGTCGAGGCCGTGGGATTTGCGGGACAATGCGAGGACCTGAGCCGGGCAGCCTCCGTTGCCGATTATGAGCAGCGCCAGGCGTTCCGCCGCCGTCTCGTGAGCATGTATCATCGCGCTACGGAATTCGCGGGATAGCGTGTGAGGGAAGCAGCGGTTTGTCTGCGACAGGTTTGCGGGCAAATTGAAACGGCATCTTTCGCGGGGGGCGACGCGTGAGCGATCGACAGCCGGGCCACCCCAGCGAACGACCGAGGGGCTGGACGGCAAACAGGCAAGGCAAGCACTCATGAAAATACTCTCCCTGTTGTGCGGCATCCTGCTCCTCATCGGAACATTCGTGTGGTTCTCCTATTTCGTGCCCCCGGGCTGTGGGATGAACCCCACCGGATGCCATGAGGAGTTCAGCGTCTGGAGCCAGATCGGCCTCATCCATTTCTGGGCGCCGTTGGCGGTCTCGGCGGCGGCCATCATTTATGGGGCAGGCGATCATAAGACCGAGGCTATCGCTCGGCACTGTCGAGGGTCCTGCGATTTGTTCGAGAGAATACTGCGGGCTATAAGGTGCCGATGGCAGGATTCGATTTTTGCATGATGGTCGGATGATGTTGGTTGTTCGCAGATTTGCGGCCGGTTTCGTTGCCGCGCTGATCGGCTTTCTCGCGCGCCTGATAACCGCCGTTCGTGGTGTCCGGCACAGCGATGAGGCCTACACCGAGCCCTGTGTCTTTTACGCCAACCATGCGAGCCATGGCGACTTCGTATTGATTTGGACTGTGCTTCCGCCGGGCTTGCGGGCCGCAACCAGGCCTGTTGCTGGAGCGGACTACTGGCAAGCCTCCCGTCTGCGCCGGTTCATCGGCGTCGACGCCTTCCGGTCACTCCTGATCGCCCGCAATGGCGAGCGTGCCGATATCGATCCGATCACTGCGATGACGGAAGCGCTCGATCAAGGGTCGTCGCTGATCGTTTTTCCCGAGGGAACCCGCAACACCACCGAGGATAGATTGCTGCCGTTGAAGAGCGGCATTTTTCACCTTGCCGAAGCGCGGCCCGATGTCGACTTCGTTCCGGTCTGGATTTCCAACCTGAACAGAGTGTTGCCGAAGGGGGAATTCCTGCCGGTTCCGCTGCTTTGCATCGTTCGCTTCGGAGCGGCGCTTCGGCTCGATCCTGGGGAGAGCAAGGCGGCGTTTCTGGAGAGGGCGCGTGACCGGCTTCTGACGCTCGCCGATGAGGACGAGCCCGTCCGCAGGCGTGAAACGGAGCAGCCATGAGCACGACCGCGATCCCGGAACTTGGATACATGCTGCTGGCCGTCGGGCTTATTCTTATCGTAGCCTCGGTCACAGGCTATGTGCTGAAGCGGAAATTTTCTCCTGACGGCGGCAATGATGCGATCGAGAACCTGAACGCCCGCATCCGCGCGTGGTGGGCCATGGTCGCGCTTCTCGGCATCGCTTTTCTCGCGGGAAAGACCGGCGTCGTTGTGCTGTTTGCGCTTCTGTCCTTCGCAGCACTCAGGGAATTCGCGACGCTGACGAACACCACGCGCGCCGACCATCGGGTTCTGCTCGCCGCTTTCTTCGTCGTCCTGCCGGTCCAGTATTATCTCGTCTGGGCAGAACGGTATGGCATCTATTCGATCTTCATTCCGGTTTACGCCTTCCTCTTCCTTCCGATCCTAGCGGCTCTGCGAGGGGATGTGGATGATTTCCTGGTGCGGATAGCGGAGACCCAGTGGGGCCTGATGATCTGCGTCTTCTGCGCGAGCCATGTCCCTGCGCTGCTCAGTCTCGACATACCCGGCTATGACGGCCGTAACATCCTGCTGATCGTGTTCCTGATCTTCGTGGTGCAGATGAGCGATGTTCTGCAATATGTCTGGGGCAAGCTTCTCGGCCGGCACAGGATCGCCCCGCGGCTATCGCCTTCCAAAACGGTCGAAGGCTTCGTCGGCGGCGTTGCGAGCGCGACACTGATCGGCGTGCTTCTCAGCTGGATGACGCCGTTTTCCATGCTTGAGGCGGGCTTGCTCGCCTTCGCCATCGCGCTCATGGGGTTCTTTGGCGGCCTCGTCATGTCGGCCATCAAGCGCGACAGGGGCGTGAAGGACTGGGGACATCTGATCGAAGGCCATGGCGGTTTCATCGACCGGCTGGATTCTGTCGTGTTCGCGGCGCCGATTTTCTTTCATCTCGTCCGGTTCTGGTGGTCGACCAGCTAGCAGGGTATTTTTCATCTGAAACGCGGCACGACGGCAGGGCGTGTCGACAGGTCGATCCGCAGAGAAACTTGATGAGGGGAGTAGCCATGCCCGACCTTGAACACCGTCGGCCCCTTGCCAGCCGGCAGACGGCCTGGGCGCAAGCGACTGTCCGCATGCTTGCGAAGACGCCCATCACGCCAAACCAGATCTCGTTTCTGAGCATGGTGATGGCGGGGATCGCCGGCCTGGCATTCGCGTTTTCCAGCGATGCGGCCGGGGCCTTGCGGATCGTCCTCTTGCTCGCAGCCGCGCTGTTTTGCCAGTTGCGCCTTCTGTGCAATCTGTTCGACGGCATGCTCGCGGTCGAGGTCGGTCGCGCGGCGGACGATGGCCCGTTCTGGAACGAAGCGCCCGATCGTGTTGCCGACACGCTCATCCTAGTCGGCGCGGGCTATGGGGCGGGCATGCCTTCGCTGGGTTGGGCGGCTGCGGCGCTTGCCATTTTCACGGCCTATCTTCGTGCCTTTGCGCAATCGCTCGGCCAGCCCGCCGACTACCGTGGCCCGATGGCAAAGCCGCAGCGGATGGCGACGCTGACGATTGCCGCATTGCTGTGTCTGACGGCACCCATGCTTGGGCTCTCCATCGGCTTCGTGCTTGAGGCAGCATTGTGGCTGATCGTGTTGCTTGCGGCGGTCACCTGCTGGCGCCGGGGGAGACGGATCCGCAAGCTGCTGCGGGCCAAGGCCAGCCAACCGCAATAGCCCGTTGAAGCGCGAAACCATGAGAGAAGGGCAGGGCGGCTGAAAGGCATTCTCGACAGGACCCAGGCAACGCTCTCCAGAGACGGCCGAAGCAGTTTGCCGGCCAGCGACATGATGATGGTTTCGTCCCTTCACCGCGATTGTCGGCTGTGTGCCTCGACCACGCGTGCGCGGTGGCTTCCGCCTTTCGTAGACATTCGCAACCGTCTTCCGCAAGGCAGTATGCAACGACCTTTCGGCCGACTAAGCTTTGCTCGTCTGGCGTCTTCATCCCATTATCTGACGGCCCGCTCATGGTCCTCCGCGAACTGGCGGGCGGCGAGCAGAACCGGCATCAGGGCCTGGCCGCGCTCGGTCAGGCGGTATTCCACCCGGGGAGGTGTTTCGCCGAAATCCGTTCGCAGGATCAGACCGTCCGCCTCCAGCGCGCGCAGATGCTGGGTGAGCATCTTCTGCGACACGTCAGGCATGTCGCGCAGAAGCTGTGAGCTTCGCAGCATCTCGTCGGCATAGAGGCGAAACAGGATCGGCAGTTTCCAGCGTCCGCTGATCATCCGCAGGCAACGCGTCACCTGCGCGACCGCCCCATCCGCGCCGAGGCAGGCGCTTCGATCCAGTTTGTTGACAGGCACTTTTTGGTGCGTTCTTGCGGCATCCATCGCGGCACTCCTAAATCACGGGCTCAACGTAACACAGCAAGAGGAGCCGGTTCATGGATCTACATATTGAGGGCAGGATTGCCCTGGTGACCGGAAGCAGCAAGGGCATCGGCGCAGGCATTGCGCGGGGGCTGGCCCTGGAAGGCGCAACCGTCATCGTTCACGGCCGCGACGTAAACCAGGCGCGCGGCGTGGCGGAGCAGATCGAGGCCACGGGCGGAATGGCGCATGTCGTAACCGGCGATCTCACCGATGCCGCTCAGGTCGAGGCAATGGTGTCCGCGGCCCGAGCCGCCGCCGGCGATATCGACATTCTCGTCAACAATGCGGGCGGTTCGGGCGGCGCGTCCGATTGGAGCACGACGGAGGCCGCTGCATGGGCCGCGACCTATGACGCCAATGTGCTGGCGGCCGTGCGCGTGACAAGCGCCGTGCTGCCGGCAATGCGGCGCGCGCGGTGGGGACGGATCATCAATATCGCCAGCCTCGCCGGACTGATGCCGCCCGCAGCGAACCCGGATTATTCCGCCGCCAAGGCGGCGATGCTTGCGATGTCGGCCTCCATGGCGAAAGCCGTCGCCGTAGAAGGCGTGACCGTGAACACGGTTTCCCCCGGCACTATTCACAGCGAGAAGCTCGACTTCAGGTTCCGCGAGGTCGCGCAAACCAGAGGCATCGCGCCGGATGCGCCCTGGGATGAGATCGAGGCCGCGGTCCTTCCGCTCTTTGCGGCGGTTCCCGTTGGTCGGGTGGGAACGCTGGAGGAGATTGCGGATGCCGTCTGCTTCCTTGCCAGCCCGCGCGCCGCCTACATCACCGGCTCGAACCTGCGTCTCGACGGCGGAATGCTGCCGACGATCTGAAACGACCGCTCAAGGTCCCGTCACTGTCAGGAAACAGCAATGAGCATCTTCGATCACGTCAGCCTCAAGTCCACGCGCCTCGCGGACATGCAGCGCTTCTACGAAACAGTGCTCGCGCCGCTGGGCATAGAGAAGAAGTTCTTTATCGATCGCCCCGAGGGCGGGGTCGCCGGTTTCGGCCGGGAGCGCGTCGAATTTTTCATTATGAGCGCGCCGGGGCAGGAACCTACCCCGCTTCATCTCGCCTTTCGCGCCAGGAACCGAGAAGAGGTAGCGGCCTTTCATGCGGGCGCCGTCTCCGCCGGCGGCGCCGACAACGGCGCACCGGGGATACGCCCGAACTATCACGATGCCTATTATGCGGCTTTCGTCATCGACCCGGATGGCAACAATGTGGAAGCGGTGTTTCAAGGCCGCGAATGAGCGCGCAAAACCCATGCATTTGATCCGGCAACGGGAGCAACCGTTTGCCCTGCGGCGCCTATGCGATCCCTGCCGCTGCAATCGTGGCGGCCAGCATTGCGCCACAGTCAAGGATGTCCAGCGGCAGGCGCGCCAGGCTTCGGCGCGTCCATCGCCTTGCAGCGGCTTCCGTCTCCGGACCGGGGGCAGCCTTTTCGAAAGCGAGCGCCTTCGGGATGAAATCGAAGGCCGACCAGAACCGCATGACGGTGTGACTTGCCATCGCGACCAGAAGCCAGAACCGCACATCGGCAATGGACCAAGAAAGAGCAAGCGCGATGACGAGCAGCACTTCGAAAGTCGCGTGTGCCGGTATCCAGAAGCGCTTGCGCGATATGCCGCCATGATCGGGCTGTATCAGGTCCGGTCGTCGAGGCCAGGCGGGATCAATCACACCGACCTCGTAGAGGCCGCCGCCAAGGCCGATGAAGGCCAGCGCTGTGGCAAGAGCGGTTGCAGGAAGGATGAGGTCTGTCATCAAGGGCTGCTCCTTGGTTCGTCTTCTCAATGGGGGGATGGGAGCGTTCTCTGCCAGGCCGGAGACGGTGTTTACTCTGAACGCTGCCAATCGCGACCCGGCTCTCCGCTTGCCTCTGCGGTCAAACGGTCAAGGTGATACCCGAAGCTTGCAAACGCGCGCTCTGCCGTCTGCTGGCCGACGAGAACCGCGGTTCCGAGGCCGTGTATCAGGGATATCAGGATGGTTGCTTCGATCTCGCTATCGAGAGCGGCATGAAACGCGCCGTCGGATTTTCCCTTCTCCAACAGCGATGCGATCCGCTCCTGCTGCCGGTCGGGGCCATCCACGAAGGTTCGGTCCGAAATCTCCGGGTCGGTCATCGCGAGCATCGCGTAGGAGGTCCAGAGCAGGTGAAACTGGCGGCTTTCGCGATCGGTGGGAAGCGCAACGGCGAAATATGCCTCGAGCGTGGCCCGCGCACCGGGCGACGGCCCAAGACTTTGAAGACGGGCACTCAGGCGTTCATTGCTGATGGTCTCGAGAGCGGTGAGGCCCGATTGCATCAGCCTGGCCTTGGTCTCGAAATAATACTGCACCAATCGCAGCGAGATGCCGGCTTCGGCGGCAACGCCGCGCAGGGAGACGGCATGCAATCCCTCACGCGCGGCGAGGCGCATGAAGGCTTCCAGGATCATGGAGCGACGTTCGTCGTGGTCGACGGTTCGTGGCATGGGCGGCCGGCCTCGCTTATGGTCATTTTTTATGGTACGACTGTATCATAAAGATTCGCCATTGTCATCTTTCGCACGCGTTGAACGCCATGTCGCTTTCACCTCCTCAAATCTCAGGCCGGCTTTGGGCGGTCGCCGCCATCACCGGCTCCGGCGCTTTCATGGCGATGCTCGATTCGACCATCGCCAACCTTGCGCTGGAAGCCATCCGTTCCGACCTCGCCGCGCCCTTGTCGTCCGTTCAGTGGGTGGCGACCGGCTATCTGATCGCACTCGCCGTTTCGCTGCCGCTCACCGGCTGGCTCGGCCGACGCCTTGGCGACGGTCGCGTCTGGAAAGCCAGCATCCTTGCCTTCGTGCTCGCTTCGATCATTTGCGCGCTGGCTGAGACCGTGACGCAGCTGATCGTGGCGCGCTGCCTGCAGGGGCTGGCAGCCGGGCTGATGGTGCCTGCCGGTCAGGCGGTGCTGGCATCCACCGCCGAACGGCGTCAGTTGGGGCGGCTCATGGGGATCGTGGGGTTTGCCATCGCCCTTGGGCCGGCCCTGGGACCAGCCTTTGGCGGCGTGCTGATCGATACGGGCTCCTGGCGGTGGCTGTTTCTGATCAATGGACCGGTGGGCACCGCGGCCCTGATCGGCGCCGCGCGTCTGGTGCCGCCCGGCAAAAGGTCGTCGGAGAAGGCTCGGATCGACGCTCGCGGACTGATGCTCATCGGTTTCGGCCTTCCGCTGCTGCTTTACGGCGCGGCGGAGATCGGATCGAGCACTATCGGCATGCTCTCTTTGGCAATCCTGGTCCTCGGGACTGGTTTGACGTCCGCTTTTGTCGTCCACGCCATCCGAACGCCCGACCCCCTGATCGATGTCGCCCTTCTTGCGCGGTCGGGTTTTGCCGCGCCAGTCGTGACGGCCGGATTGACGGGCGCCGCCATGTATGGCGGATTGCTGCTCCTGCCGATCTACCTGCAGCGCAGCCTTGGACAGACATCAACGGAAGCCGGCCTCATGCTCATGGCCATGGGCCTTGGTTCCGCCTGCATGCTACCGGCGGCGGGGACGCTGACGGATCGCCATGGACCGAGAGCCGTATCGCTGACCGGATGCGGGTTGCTGGTTCTAGCGACAATTCCTTTCCTCGTCTCGGCCGCTATCGCACTTCCCGCCATCATCCTTGTTCTCGTCGCACGCGGAGCCGGCCTGGCTCTGGCCCAGATGCCTGCGATCACGGCTGCCTATAATCAGGTTGACGAGACCAGAACCGCTGACGCCGCGACGCTGATCAACATCGCCCAGCGTCTGGGAGGCGCGTTGGGCGCGATTGCCATGGCCGCCGTCATCGAGCAGTTCGGCGTCTTTGCATCGGCGAGGGCGTATCAGATCGCATTCGGAGCGCTGGTCGTCATGTCTTTCGGAGCACTGCTGGCTGCGACACGCATAGAGGCACCCCGCCAGGCCAGGTGAGCTCTGAGATCAGGACATTTGCTGGCCCGACACCGGAGGACAATCATGGGACATCCATATGACGTGGAAAATGCGACGCGGCTGCATGTCGAGTGGTGCCGGGATCTGATCGATCGCACCGGTCTCACCACAACCAACCAGACCGAACCGCTCATGCGCGCGGTGATGTTCGAACTGCGGCGGAGCATCGCTCCCGGCGCTGTTATCGCGATGGCGCTTCCCACCGCAATCGCTACCGTCTTCGGCACCACCAGACGTGGCACGCCTGCAATCGACAAAGAGGAACGAAACACGGTTTGCGATCAGAGATTTCGCGCCTCGCGCACGGCGTGCTTTACCATGTGCCAGCCAGGCCATAGGCTTGGCGCATGCGGTATCTTGATATTGAATTTTCAGCGGATTTTCTGACGGCTGACCGCGACGGAGACGGTACGCGACTGACCTTCACACGGCAGGAAAGAATTCTGCTGCAACATTTTACGGTCAATAGTGGGCGCCTGCTCAGCCGCAATGATCTGCTCTCTGTTTTAGGCGGACAAAGCGACGCCATTAGCGACCGTCATGTCGATTTCCTGATCAACCAGCTTCGGCGCAAGCTTCAGGACGCGCCGCGCACGCCCCGCTTCATCCGAACGCAGTATGGCGAAGGCTATGTCTGGATTGCGCCGCACACGTCGGTGAATGCAGAGAATCCGGACGCGTTTCTGATCATCGGACCCATCCGCGGTCTGAAGCGGGGTGGGGCGGAGGCGGAGCGCTATCTCGCTCAGCTCCGTCAGGCGTTTCAGGCAGGCCTCGGTTCTGACAGGACGGTGATCGTCGAGGAGTCCCAAAGGGTCGAAACGCGGCATTTCAGCATCGAGGTGGTCTTTCATCTTCATGACGATGTTCTTCATGCCGCGCTGCTTCTAAGGCATGCCGGCCAGTTTATCGGCATGAAACGGGTCGATCATCACGCAGGCAGCAATGCGGTCGGCACAGAGGACATCTTGCAGGCCATCTGGTCGCATCTCGCCCTGCCGCCGCCGATCGGCGGGCTGCCCGATGACCTGCCGCCATGGATCCGCCAGCATGACGCGGCGCTCACGCTCAGCGGCAACCCGGCCAAGGTTAGCTGGCGGGACAATGCGCGCATGCTAGAGCGCGCCATGGCGGAAAGCCCGCATGATCAACGGTTAAACGTGATGTGGGCGCTCAATCTCTATGCTCGGCTGCTGCAGAGCATGAGTGAACCGGATCAATGGCTTTCCCATGAGGAGTGGCAGGCGATCGAGCGGGAGATTGAAGAGACCAGCCTGTCCGCTCTGGGCGAGCTGCCCAAGATGCCCGAAATGGGACTGGCCGTCGCCAAGCTGCTTCTGTTCGTCAACAATGAACATACGGAGCTCGCCGAAAGTCTGGTGGATCAGGCTCTCCAGCATGGTTCTGCCTTTGCCACCGCGGCGGCCTTGCGGGGAGAAATCGCGGCGATCGAAGGGGACATCGACGCCGCGTGCCAGCTCTACGACGAGGCGTTGGAACTCGCCGAGCCGGGCACGGAGTTCTTCATCTATCTTATGCTGCTGAAGGCTGGTGCACTGCGCGCCGGAAACAGGCTGGACGCGTTGCAGGCGCTTGCCGAGCGTCTGCGCATGACAGCGCCGCTCGCGCATGCCCGCCTGGGTCTGCTGCTCGCGCCCGAACTGAACGAGGGCCATATGAGCCGGACGGTCGCGGGCGCCGAGCTGACATCGGCCATCGCGGCGCACATGCTTCAACTGCTCTACAATGTCTTCGGCCGCCGCTTCAAGAAACTCGAGCACCGCCGAAACATCATGAACGCGCCGATTGCCGCCTTCACTGCCGCATTTGGCGACGATGTCGTCAGCGAGAGCATCAGATCCGGCGTAGCCGATCAGATCCGGCGTAGCCGATCCGGCCTAAGCCCGGCGCGGCGGCGATAATCTGGTGCATTTTCTGCGGCCAGGGCGGATGACGCGTCCACGACACCGACGGTGGAAACTTGCGAAAAGGCAAGAAAATCGCCGTTTCAAATACTGAGCAAACATTTCTGTGAGATGACCGGACCGTTCTGTTTCGCGCAGGCGGACGGGGCGGGGACGGTTCGTCAGTCTGGTCAACGCCGCTTGCCGCTGCCGAAACATGTTTGTGACCGGTCATGATTGGACATGCGTATGCCCATAACCCCTGCCTTTCCTCGCCCCCGTCTCTCAGGCCGGTTCGGAACTGTCGCCGTCTCGGCGATGCTGGCCTCGACTTTGCTGGCGACCGGCGCATTCGCGCGCGCGGACGATCTTCCGTCGCGACCTGTCGAAGAGAGCGAGGCCCTTGCCGATCAATCGTCGGAGGCAGTAAGGGCCGCGCTGCAGGAGGCAATCGCCTTCGGTCGCAAATCGCTTCTTGCCAGTATCGTCGAGAACGCCCGGCTGACGCCTGAGCGCGCCGACCTGATCGAAGCGGAGGCGCGAAGGCTCCGGCCCGATCTCGCCGCATCAATTTCCAAGGCAGTAGCATCCGGCCGCCACCTCGCAAGCCTGTTTCCCGAGGCGTCGGTGTCCGGAACGGTCCGGACGCAACCTCGGGCATCCTCCCCAGCCGCGCGCGCTACGCCTTACCCCGGGGGTAATCCCAGCATTCCGAAAGATGCGCTCAGTGAATATCAGCGCAACTATTCGCTCGATGCCATGCATGTCGATGCTGCACTCGAAAAAGGTTTTACCGGAAAGGGTGTCGTCGTCGGTGTTATTGACACTGGCATTGCGCTTAGCCCCAACGGGACTGTTCACCCTGAATTCGAAGGCCGCGTCGATCCTCGTTCAAAAAGCTACCTCTACTGGTTTGACCCCAGTGTCGAGGGCGAGCACCTGACCCAGGAACAGTTTGAGGCCGCTTTCGAACAAGGCCCGGATGACCCCTATGATATCGATGGTCATGGAACCCATGTCTCCGGGATTATTGGTGCAGGTCGTAACGGCTTCGGCATGGAGGGTGTCGCCTCTCAGGCCACGATTCTCTCCGTTGGAGCGATACCGGGAGGCGATGGCGAGGTCTTCGTCGACGGCGAGGATTTTGATATCGATGATTTGCAGTATTGCGGGCCATCCCTATTGAATGGAACCTGCGAGCCCATCACCGGTTCACGCGTTCCCGATACTGTAGGGTTTGAATATCTGTCGCAGTTTTCGGATGTGAAGGTGATCAATGGTAGCTTCGGATCCAATGCTGAACCGGATCAAAAAACCTGGGATATACCTGTCGGGGCGCAAGCTCAGTTCATGGCAGACGCCAAGGCCATGAAGCAAAGCCTTGATGCCGGGCAGATCATCGTCATGTCTGCGGGCAATGAATTCCTTGAGGCTCCAGTACTTGCGGAAAATCCTTTCAGCAGTGGCCTTTTCCCCTTCATTCAGCCGAAAAATGAAGCGGCTACGAACTCGTCAGGTAGTCTGGTCTATGATGATCATGGCACCGGGCTTGACCTCAGCTTCACGTCCGCCGAAGCCCTGGCGGCTGCGGAAAAACAAGATGGCATTGCCCGCGGTCGAATTGTCGTCGTCGTCGCGCTCGATGCCTATAATCAGATCTCCAGCTATTCCAACAGATGCGGTGTTGCAAAAGAGTGGTGTATTGCCGCGCCGGGCGGTGATCAGCCATCAGGAGCGGATAGCGGTATTTATTCGACCGTCCCTGAAGATCTGGTTCCCAGTGGCTATGATTCCTACTCAGGCACTTCGATGGCCGCGCCGAATGTGTCCGGCGCCGTCGCCGTCCTGACCGAGGCCTATCCGAGCTTCACTCCGGCGGAAATCGTCGAAATCCTGTTCATGACCGCCGAGGATCTCGGCGCTGCGGGGATTGACGCGGTCTATGGTTGGGGGCTGGTGCGGCTTGACCGCGCGCTTTCGGTCGGCCCGGTCGGCATGACCGGCGAAGGCGTCTACACGGTTGGCGCGGACGGTTCCGACACGACCTGGATCGTCTCGTTTACGAGCGACGGAAGCCTTGAGAAGCAGGGCGGCGGCACGCTTTCGATTCTCAACGCCGCAACCTTCAGACAAGGCGCGGGCGTTGAAGGCGGATTGCTGGCGGTCGATGGCGACCTGACGACGCCGGAACTGCATGTCGGCAGAAACGGCACGCTTGGCGGTACCGGGCGCGTTGTAGCCGATGTGGATGTCGACGGCACGCTTGCGCCCGGTCAGTCGCCTGGAACGATGACCATTGCCGGCAATGTGCGCCTTGCGCCGACGGCAACCATGGAAATCGATGTCGATGGCACGGGGACAGAGAACGGGGCCGGCAATTACGACCGTCTTCTCGTGGCCGGCACGGGCAATGATTTCGCCGCCAACGGCACCCTTCAGCCAAGGTTGCGCGGAATTTCCGGCGCCGCCACCAACGCCTTTACGCCGATGCCCGGCGAACTTTTCACCTTTGTTCAGGTGGCCGACGGCAGCGTCACTGGCAGTTTCGCTAGCTTGGACCAGCCGGATGCGGGCCTTGCGCCGGGCACGCGTTTCGATGTGCTCTACGCAGCGGATGCTCTTTCTCTGGCCGCCACGCCGGAGCGCTATGCCGATCTTTCCGTCTTCGGCATCTCCGCCACGCAAAACGAAAAGGCGTTGGGCACCGCGATAGACAGAAGCCGGCCTCCGGCGGGCGTGCGTCCCGGTGCCGCCTATAATGAAAGTTTCAACGCACTTTATGCAGCCGACATCGAGGCGCTTGCCGGAGGGCTTTCGTCGCTGACCGGCCAGATCCATGCCGAAATGGGTACCAGCGCCGTCCGCGCCATCGGCCGATTCGCCGACCGCATCGGCGAGCGCCAGATAGGCCTTGCCACCGGATGGCTCTCCGAGACGGGAACGCCCTATGGCACCGGCGAGGTCTGGGTCAGCGGCAACCATGCCCATACGGACGTGGCCTCATCCGGCGCAATCTCCGGCTATGACGTCAACGCCAACAATGGCGCGTTCGGTATCGACTGGCATTTCGGGCAGACCATTGCCGGCGTCGCGGGCTCCTATGAATATGCCGACATCTCGGCGAAAGCCAATGGCGACGGCAATATCGGCACCTACCAGGCCGCGGCCTATGCCACGTTTGAAACCGCCGGCCCGACCGTGGCCGTACGCGGCGGGCTTTCCTATGGCGACCTTTCGACCAGTCGGCTGACCACGCTCGGCAAGTATGCCGCCATGGCCAACGCCTCGGGTCACGGCATGGGCGGCTTTGCCGAAGTCAGTGCCTTTCAGGATTTCGAAATGGCGGCGCTGACCCTGACGCCATCCGCCACGCTCGGCTATCGCGGTTTTCACCGCGATGCCATGACCGAGACGGGCAGCCTTTTCGCGCTGTCATTGCCGGATGAAACCTTCTCCGAAACGCAGACCACGCTGGCCTTGTCCGCCTCGCATCGCTTTGTATTCGACAACGGGCTGAAGCTGGAGCCGGTGTTGAGCGCAGGCTGGCGCCATGACTTCGGCGATCTGGACCGGTCCTCGAGCCTTGCCATCTTCGGCAGCGGCTTTGATGCATCCGGCGCGGATACCGGGCGCAATGCCTTTATCGGCCGCGTTTCCGTCAATGCCATCGCGTCGGACCGTTTTACCTTCGGTGCAAGCTACGAGGCCGAGCTTAGGGACAATCTCACCAGCCAGACCTTTTCCGCCAATGCCAGCCTCAAATTCTAGAGAACCACGTGCAAGCCAAAACAGGGGATACAATGTCATGAAACGCGCTCATTCTCACGTCACGTCGTCAGTCTTGGCCGGGGCAGGGCTTTTGGTCGCTGCTGGTCTGACCGGCTGCGAGGTATCAGACGGCTCCGTGCCATCGGTCTCGACCGCGCCGGATTTCCAGACGGCCGCGGTCGCGCAAAAGGAGATGAAGGATTCGGTTGTGGGGAAATGGAAAATGTACCCGGCAATCGGTCCGACGAAACGCAACTGCTCGATCGAGTTCAGGGCGAGCGCCTTCGACCCGCACAAGGGCCGCGTCAGCACGTTTGCCTGCAACCTGGTCGAGGGTCTCGGCAGCATCAACGGCGTCAGCCGTATCAATGGCTGGGAACGCAAGGGTCGCACGATCATCCTGTCCGCCATCGCAACGCCGAATATCGGCTCGTTCGACCTGCCCATCGATTCCTACCGCGACCGCGTCTACGGCAGCACCAAGGATGACATCCGCTTCGTCATGGTTCGAGACTGATCGCGATTGGCAAGCCCAAAAAACCGTCTCAATCGGCCTTGCGCAGATCCGTATCGAAGGCGCCCTCAACCTGTCGGCAGTCGTTCTTATCAGCGTCCGCAAACATGCTGTCCCTGCGGCAGACCACAGCCCTGAGGCTGCCTTCAGCGGCGGCGCTCCGTCTTCCAAAGAAAGCGCTTCAAAGACGATCTCGGGGGGCGCCCAGCGGCTCTGTTGCAAAGAGTCTGGTAATGCGGGGAAGAGTACCGGTGATTTCAGCGAGACTTCTGATGAGTGGTCCGCAAGACGGCAAGCCCGCGTATGGCGGCGGCCGGGGCCAAATAATTGATGGTTTGCAAGCAGAGGCGCTCAGCGCCATGGCAGCGAGAAACCAGCCGGAGAGCGCCCGATCAACATCGCCACCAACAGGGTTGTGATCAGTCGTCTCGAAGAAATTGTATTCTCATCATGACCCTTGGAATCTTGCTCTTGGATGTTTCCATTTTTAGGTGTCGTTGATGTTCAGAGTTTGCCGAAATTTGGTTCTAAAAGAGCATCTAAGTAGTAATAAGGAGCGAACGATTATGAAGCGACGTGATTTTTTGTCCTCAGTCGGCGTTGGTCTTGGACTTTCTGTCGCCAACTTACCGTTTTCCCCGAAAATTGCCTTGTCAGCGGTACCGCCACTGAAATCTGCCGAACCAGGTGCGAAGATTGCCCGGGTAGGGATTTATCCAGCTATTGGAATCTGTCGGGTTGGAGGCAGCAAGAAATGGTTTTACGCGCCCGAGCTGCCAGGTGTACCGGCGGATCCAGAGGGGGGGGTCAAAGACGGTACGAGCAAGATAAAGAAGCAGGTCCAGCGGTTTCGTATCTATGCCTTTGATAGTGAGGGCCGGGTCATTTCAGAGCTCACCGACAAGACCGCCAAGATCGAGTGGCGTGTTCATGTGGCAAACACCAAGGCCGCCTGGTACGGGTTCAACAATCCTCTCGACAACGGTCAGAACGCTCCGGGGCTTCCGACCCAAAAGCGAAATCAGTTCATTCAAACCCAGGACCAGCGGGAGCGGATGCTTATCATTGATCCCGGTCCAGTTTCTATTTCAGGTACTCAAAAAAACTGGGACGGGGAAATGCCTGAGTACGGCATGACAGGTCGATTTTGGCAAAGCGTCGATGTCTCGCTCGGCCAGGTCCGGACTGACGATGCCGGGCGTCTCCTTGTGGTCCCCCCCCCGACGGGATCTCCGCAAGTCCGCGTGAGTCGCCGATCACGAGTTTCGCTGACAATGACGGCTGGTATGACGATTGGTGCGACGGCCCCGTGGACGCGACCGTGACCCTTCCAGATGGCCAGGTGCTGACCGCGGATGGTTCCTGGGTGGCATGCGTAGGTCCCAACTTTGCTCCCGAAATACCGCCGATAAGCACGATGTATGATGTTATTGACAGCATGAACTGGGAGCAGGGTTGGGTCCCCGATCCTCAGAGACCTCTCTCGTTTCGCCGCGATATCTATCCGACATTTCGTCGTGCTGCGCTTATGGAATGGGTTTCTGCCGCGGCAAACCTGCGCAAGGGTTGGCTCAACATCGGCGATTTCTCTAACCCTGAATATTTGAAGAGACTATCGGATCCCAGTGACGCGAATGCGGAGTTCCGGCAAACGGTATTCGCGAATTTTCGCGATCCGTCGGATCTCACCCCAACTGCCTTCATTGATCAGCACCTCAAGATACCGTTGATGCCGGGTGACGGTGTAAATCATAACGGAAGCCCGTTGACCTGGTTTCAGTTTCCCAAACTGCAATACGAGATGCTGCGAAGCTGGGCGTCAGGCGATTTCATCAATGATTTCGACGATCCCTCGCTCGATGACATTTCGGACCTCGATGATCTGCCGGTCGAAGCCCGTCCGTACGCGCTTACGGAAGCCGCATTGGAGCCCTGTTCCGGGGGAGCGTTTCATCCGGGGGTCGAGCTCTCCTATTATCTTCGGCTTGCGCCGCTTTACCAGCGCAATACCGACCAAAATGCCGAGCCTTTCCGGATCGCGCGCGGAAATCGCACTTCCCTTGTGCAGGATCTGGGCCTTTTGCTGGATTTCGAGACGGCGACTGCCGGCGATACACCAGCTATCGGTCCGCAGATGCCGGGGGATCTGACGCGCTGGATGGGCTTGCCCTGGCAACCTGATGCCTTCAGTTGTCAGCGCGTTGCAATGCAGGACGAATTTCCCATACCCGTATGGTGGCCTGCCCTGCTGCCGGTGGATGTCCTGTCCGAGCACAGCTATGAACAGTTGATGCGCGAGGATCTTTCGCCTGAAGACCGCCTCAAGTTCTTCAACAATCGTGATTGGTGGGCGCGTGGCGTTACGGGAATAGGATACCACGCAAACGCGAGTTACTGGGACGGGATCCAGAACATGATCCGGATCTGGCAGGAAATGGGTTTTGTTGTTTCCAGACCCGGCCCGGCCCAAGACCAGCGCGTGCCTGGTATTCCAGAGACCGTTTTTGTCGAGGTGGATCGGGGCAATGCCGAAAGCCGGTTCGACTGGCAGCCAACCGATGGCCAGTTGCCTTGAAGGTCGGTGGTTTGGCACCAATGAAGCGGACCCGCGTCATTGTCGTGGGAGGAGGTATAGCCGCCATGGCGGCCAGCCTGTCGCTTGCGAATGAAGGTGTGCCGGCAATTTGGATTGCATCTGAGGGGTTCGCCAAAGCAAAACCGGGAGAAAGTCTGGCACCCGCAGCCGTGCCCCTTTTACGAGCACTGGGACTTGGTGCTATCCTGGAGACGCCCATGCATCGCAAGGTCGAAGTCTTGTTTTCGAGCTGGGGCGCTAACAGCCTCTTCGAGAAGAACCAGACCGGTTGTGCCGGCAACCTGGGTTACGTAATCAACCGGACAGAATTTGAGTTCAGACTTTCCGAGGAAGTTGCAAAAAGACCAGCAATTGATCGGTGTGTCGATGCCGTGGCCTCGGTTCAAAGGCTGGACGAGGCTTGGCATGTGACAACCTGCGCCGGCCTGGAGTTTACAGCCGATTTCTTGATCGACGGCAGCGGCCGTCACATGATTGTGGGACGGCAATACGCCACACTGAGCCGGCAGGACAAGCTTGTGGCAGCATATGACTTCCTGGAGCAAGAAAACACCGAGGTGGACCCAACGCCAGCAACTCTGGTCGAGGCCGTCCCGAATGGCTGGTGGTATGCGGCGCTGCTCGAGGACAAACGCCTTGCGATCAACTATTGCTCTGATCCAGACCTTATGCCCAGGGGGCTGGGGCATGAGGTTGAGGCCTGGAAAACACTCATCGGAGAAAGCCGGTACATTGTTCGCTGGCTTGAATCCGCCGGGTTTGCCATCGACGACCCGCCTTCCCTGACGAGTGCCGGAACAACCTTTTTATCGACCCCGACCGGCCCCGGCTGGATTGCCATCGGTGATGCGGCAGCTGCGTTTGATCCCTTGTCGTCCCACGGGATGACTTCGGCACTCTGGACGGGGGTCGAGGGAGCCAAGGCAGCAGCAAAGTCACTGTCCGGCTCGCCAGATTCCATAAACCAATACCAGGAACGCGTTGTCAGCGGCATTTCCCGATACATGTCGGACCGCCGAAGGATTTACGGGCGCGAGCATCGCTTCACGGAGCATGCCTTCTGGAGAAGGCGCCAAGCATATGCAGATTAATATCATTAACTTCATGAAAGAGAGGGAATGAAAATGTACATGACCAGATTTAAGAATTTAACTCTTGTTGCCGCATCTTTGCTGTTGCTTTCGATCAATTCCGTCGAGACGCGGGCGGAAGGCAGAACCGCCTATCCGTCGACAGCCGTGGAAGGGTTGCCCTATTCCGGTGTCGTGAAGGCGCAAGGCATGGTCTACGTGGGCGGCGTTCTGGGTACCAAACCGGGAACTGGAGAGCTGGTGTCTGGAGGTGTTGAAAACGAAGCCAGGCAAGCTCTGAACCATGTCAAGGACATGATGGAACTTGCGGGAACTTCGCTTGATCAAACTGTTAAATGCATCGTGTTGTTGACAAGCGTCGACTATTTTCCGCCAATGAACGGTGTATTTCGTGAGTTCTTTCCGAGCAACCCGCCGACGCGCTCCACCATCGTCGTCCCCGAGATTCCGCTCGGCGCGTCCGTCGAAATCGACTGTACTGCGGTTGCGAATGGCTAGGAGGCTGCGGCAAAATTCCTCGTCGGCGCGCAGAGTTCGTGATTCACTTTCGGAATTGATTTGCGGGGTTGGATTCATGTGCGGGCGATCGAACCACGAGGATGAGCCTTTTTTGGTTTCGTATGGCTGGAGGAACGCGTTTTGGCGCATCATCTGTTGGAGCGATCCGGACGCTGACGGATGAGGTTCTGGCGTCGCTCAGCGGTTGGCTTGAGGTGCTGCGCGCGCGCGTCGGCCGTCCTTCGATCCCGCCCGAGATGCTGCTTCGGGCCACGCTTTTGCAGCCTTTCTTCTCGATCCGCTCCGAGCGGACGATGATGAAGCAGGTCAACTACAATCTCTTGTTTCGCTGGTTCGACGCCGATCGAGACGATAAATCTTTGAGGTAATTAATGCGTGTGGGGTCCTGGCGCTGCGCCGAATAACACATAAGATCGCGTTAGACGCGGTTTCCGACGTTGATCAATGGTGGTCGGCGCCTGTTAAGCACCTGCGGGGCCGTCGGCGATCGTCAGACGCTGCTCAGAAGCAGGCTGGTTTCGCTGTTGGAGACGCCTTCGATCATCCGGACCTCGCGCAGGACCCTGTCGAATTCCGAAAGGGTCGATGTGCGGATATTGGCGACGAGGTCCCAACTGCCATTGGTCGTGTGCAGCGAATAGACCTCCGGCAGGCCGCGCAACTTGCGGATGACCTGGGTCGTCGATTTGCCGACGACCTCGATCATCATCACCGCATGAACCCTGTCATCCTCGTAGTCCTCGCGCACCCGCACGGTGAAACCCATCAGGGTTCCCGTCTCGATCAGCCGGTCGAGGCGTTTCTGCACCGTGCCGCGCGCGATCCCCAGCGTGTCCGAAAGCTTGGAAAGTGAGGCCCGGCCATCGCTGCGCAGATGCGAAATGATGTCCCTGTCAAGGCGATCGGGAACGTATTTGGCCGTGCCATGGTGTCGTTCGTTATACAAATTGATCATCTTTTATGGTCAAATCTACTAATATTGACGCAAATTTAGTACAGTTTTGCGCTTTTCGCTAGCATTCAAATCGGCATAGCTTTTCCTGAAAGTACCAAAACGAAAAGAGATCGAAATGCCGTCACCTTCCACAAAAGCCTTTGTGCCCTTCGTCAGTGTCGAGAACATGATGCGGCTGGTGCACAATGTCGGCATCGAGACGATGATGAGCGAACTGGTCGAAGCGCTTGAAGAGGATTTCCGGCGCTGGGACCAGTTCGACAAGACGCCTCGCGTGGCCGCCCACTCCGCCGACGGGGTGATCGAGCTGATGCCGACCTCCGACGGCGGGCATTACGGCTTCAAATATGTCAACGGCCATCCTAAGAACAAGCTGACGGGTCACCAGACGGTCACAGCGTTCGGGCTTCTGGCCGATGTCGCCACCGGCTATCCGGTCCTTCTGAGCGAGATGACACTGCTGACGGCCATCCGGACAGCGGCAACCTCGGCGATGGTTGCCCGTCATCTGGCGCCGAAGAATGCCGGGACGATGGCGATGATCGGCAATGGCGCGCAGGCGGAGTTTCAGGCGCTGGCGATGAAGGCCGTCGTCGGCGTCAAGGCGGTCCGGCTATATGACATCGACCCCACCGCCACCGAAAAGACATGTCGCAATCTGGAAGGCAGCGGACTGTCGGTGAAGGCCTGTCGCTCGTCGGAGGAGGCGCTGGAGGGCGCCGAGATCGTTACCACCTGTACGGCCGACAAGCAGTATGCCACGATCCTGACGGACAACATGGTCGGGGCGGGCATCCACATCAACGCCATCGGCGGCGATTGCCCCGGCAAGACCGAACTGCATCCCGATATCCTGAGGCGCGCGACCACCTTCGTGGAGTATCCGCCGCAAACGCGCATCGAGGGTGAGATCCAGCAGATAGGCGGAGATTACGAGGTGACCGAATTCTGGCGCGTGCTTGAGGGAAGCCAGGCCGGGCGCACCGACGAACGCCAGATCACGCTATTCGACAGCGTCGGTTTCGCGATCGAGGATTTCACCGCGCTGCGCTATGTCGCCGAGCGGATCAAAGGCACAGAACTCTACGAGAACCTCGACATGATCGCCGATCCTGACGACCCGCGCGATCTGTTCGGCATGTTGCAGCGGGCGGTGTGAACCATGGCGCGCCCTTTCTTCTTTTCGCCGCAGGCGGCGAGCGCCGTGGTCATGGTCCGGCCGCATCATTTCACCGTCAACACCGAAACGGCCAATGACAACCGGTTTCAGAAGGTTCCCGAAACCGGGCAGGACCTCAGGCGCCGGGCCTATGATGAAATCACCCGCGCCGGCGAAATGCTCTCTTCAGCCGGCATTGCCGTGCACATGTTCGAGGACGAGGGAGATACGACACCGGATTCTGTCTTTCCAAACAACTGGTTTTCCACCCATGCCGGCGGGCATGTCGCGATTTTTCCGATGAAGGCGCGAAACAGGCGGCTCGAACGCCGTCCGGATATCATCGAAACGCTGAAGCGCGACTATCGCATTCAGGACGTCATCGACTATTCGGGGCTGGAAGCCGACGGTCTGTTCCTCGAGGGCACGGGCGCCATGGTGCTCGATCACATCGACAGGGTCGCCTATGTGGTGCGTTCCGAGCGTGCCGACCCGGTCGCGCTCGAGCGTTTCGCGACCCACTTTAATTTCGAGCCGATGGTCTTCGACGCGCGCGACCCTCAGGGCATGGCGATCTATCACACCAATGTCCTGATGTGCATCGGAACCGGTTTCGTGCTGATCGGCCCGGAGATGATGACCCAACCCGACCGGCGGGCCGAGATCCTCGACAGGTTGCGACGGACCGGACGGGATATCATTGCCCTCGACAACGACCAGATCGCCCGCTTTGCCGGCAATGCGCTTGAGCTTCAGGCGCCCGATCAGCGGTTGCTCGCCCTTTCCACGACTGCGCTCGACGCCTTGCGTCCCGACCAGATTGCAGCGATAGAAAAGACCGCAAGCATTGTGGCGCTGGACATTCCGACGATCGAGAACGCCGGCGGCTCGGTGCGCTGCACCCTGGCGGGCATTCACCTCGCCAGACGATAGAAGCGGCCAGCCTGGGCGGCCGTCGCTGCGTGAGGCGACGAACGTCAACCAGGACCGGGCGCCGAAACATTGAGGTCGACGTGAAGGATCTGCGACATCTGCCTTTGCAGACGCTGAGGACGTTCGAGGCAACCGCCCGCCATGGCAGCATGGCGCGGGCGGCGACCGAGCTCAACCTGACCGACAGCGCCGTCAGTCATCAGTTGCGCAGGCTGGAGGGCGATCTCGGCTATGATCTGTTCGAGAAGGCCGGGCGGGGGATCAGGCTCACCGATGCCGGGCAACTGTTTTACAAGACCGTTGCGAAGGCGTTGCAGGATATCCTGTCGACCGCGGTCATGTTGTCCGAACAGCCGCTTGCCGGCGGGCGGCTGGACATTGCCTGTCCGCCGATGTTCGCCAGCGCCTGGCTTGCGAAGAATGTCGCGGATTTCAGCGAGAGGCACCCGACGGTCGAGTGCCACATCCGGCTCATTGAAAACCATCTCGTCCCTGAAACAGCGGATGTCGATCTCGGTATAATGTTCGGGCAGGGCGGATGGCCAAACCGGTGGTCGGCGCGTCTCGCCGATGTCGACATCACGCCGGTCTGCTCGCCGGTGCTGTTTCAGCGTCTTGAATATGCGACGCCGGATGCGGGGGCGTTGAAAAATTGTCTTCTGCTGCACCGCGATGACGGGGCCGAGTGGCGGCGCTGGCTTTCCGAATGCGGCCACGGCGATGTCTTCGACCGCGCCCGCCACCTTTATTGCAGCGATCTCGGCATCGCCATCGACCTTGCGCTCAACGGCGTCGGGTTTGCGCTTGCCAGCGAAACGCTGACCCGCAACGATATCCGACAGGGCCGTCTTATAAGGCCGTTCGGCTTCTCGATCGATGCCTTTGGCGGCTGGTATGTCGTTGCCCACCTGCACAGCCTGGAGCGGGCCGGCCCGCGCCTGTTCCTGCATTGGCTACTGGCGGCCTTCGGACAGGACGACATGATCGACACGCTGCCTGCGCTCGATTGATGAAAACAGATCATGAATCGCCTGAAGAATGATCATTTGCGCAAAAATACGACACGCATCTATTGTGCCTCAAAATTAGACACCGGCGTTTGCCGGTGCCCGGCCCGCTCTGCGGGAGATCTTCCGCCAGAGGCATGCTCCGGAGTATGAAATGGACAAACTCGCCGTCAGCGACATTCACAAATCATACGGCCAGCACGAAGTGCTGAAAGGCGTTTCGCTGCGTGCGGCCGCCGGCGATGTCGTCAGCATTCTCGGTTCCAGCGGTTCGGGCAAAAGTACGTTCCTGCGCTGCATAAACTTTCTGGAACGCCCGCATGAGGGCGAGATTGCGGTGGATGGCAAGAGACTGGAAACAGTGCGTGACCGCGACGGCATGCTGAGGGTGCTGAACCGCGGCGAGCTGCGTCTGATGCGCACCCGCCTTGCCATGGTCTTCCAGAATTTCTGCCTCTGGTCCCATATGAGCGTGCTGTCCAACATTATCGAAGCGCCGATCAGCGTGCTGGGTCTGTCGCGCCGCGAGGCGACCGAGCTGGCGAAGGCGAACCTCACCAAGGTTGGCCTCGGCCTGGACGTCCTCGACAAATATCCCTCCCATCTTTCCGGCGGCCAGCAGCAGCGTGTGGCGATCGCCCGCGCGCTTGCCGTAAACCCCGAGGTCCTGCTGTTCGACGAGCCGACCTCGGCGCTGGACCCGGAACTGGTGAGCGAGGTGCTCAAGGTCATGCAGGCGCTCGCCGAAGAGGGCCGCACCATGGTGGTCGTCACCCATGAGATGGGCTTTGCCCGCCACGTCTCCACCAAGGTCATGTTTCTGCATCAGGGCCGCGTCGAGGAAGAAGGCGCGCCGTCGCGCGTGTTCGACCAGACCGAAAGCGAACGCATGCAGCAATTCCTGGCCGGACAATTGCGGCATTGACCGGGCGCATCGTCACGCCGAGCGCCGATAAGAAATGGCAGACCGGATCGTTCCGCAACTGCCGCTCCACCCCCGAAAACCACAGAGGACAGACTTATGAAAAGACTGCTTTCAGCCGCCGCCATCGCGCTTGCCCTTGCCGCCGGCACGGCTTCCGCCCAGACCGGCGAAAAGGTGATCGTCGCAACGGACGCGACCTTCCCGCCATTTGAATCGATCGACAAGGACGGCAAGCTCGTCGGATACGACATCGACCTGATGACGGCCGTGTGCGAGGCCGCCGAACTTAACTGCGTCATCTCCAATGCCGCTTGGGAGGGGATGATCCCCGGCCTCATCAGCGGCAAATACGATGCGCTGATTTCGCAGCTGACGGTGACCGACAAGCGCCGCAAGGTCATCGCTTTCAGCGACATCTACAGCCATCCGATCTTCCGCTTCGTCGCGGCCAGTGATGCAGATCTCACGATCACGCCGGAAGGGCTTGCCGACAAGACCATCGCCGTTCAGCGCGGCACGCCGATGGATGCCTATGTCACCCGCGTTTATGCCGATTCCGATATCAAGCGCTACGACACCGGCAGCGCGCCCTATCTCGATCTGGAAAGCAAGCGCGCCGATGTCGTGCTCAGCTACCAGGCACAGATCACAGCAGGCTTCCTGAGCGGCGACAAGGCTGAAAGTTATGAGCTTGTCGGCCCGCAGCTGACCGGCGAGGACGCGCCGGAATTCGGCGAGGGCGTGGCGATTGCGATCAGCAAGAAAAACACCGCGCTTCTGGAAGAGATCAACAAGGGCCTCGAGATCGTCCGTGAAAACGGCACGCTGGATGCGCTCAACGCCCAGTATTTCGGCGACTGACGGACATGCTCGTCGATTACACCTGGACGATCCTGGCGGGAGGAGGGATGACCCTTCTCCTGGCCTTTGCCGCACTGTTGCTGTCGACGCTGATCGGCATGGCGGCAGCGCTCGCCAAGCGCTCGCACAGCAGGCCGTTGCGGGGCGCGGCGCAGGCCTACACCTTCATCGTCCGCGGGATTCCGGACCTCGTCATGATCCTGCTGGTGTTCTACAGCCTGCCGGCGCTGCTCAACCAGCTGTTCCAGCTCTGGGGTCTGGACTGGTGGGTCGAGTTTCCGCCGCTTGCGACCGGGATTGCGACGCTGGGGCTGATTTTCGGCGCCTATATGACCGAAACCTTCCGCTTTGCGCTGGAAAACATTCCGCACGGCCAGATCGAGGCGGCGCAGGCCTTCGGCCTCGGACGGGCGCGGATCTTCTTCCGGATCGTGCTGCCGCAGCTCATCCGGCTGGCGCTGCCGGGGTTTACCAACAATTGGCTGGTGCTGGCCAAGGCAACGGCGCTGGTTTCGCTGATCGGACTTCAGGACGTCATGTTCCGGGCCAAGGGCGCAGCTGAGGCGACGGGACAGCCCTTTACCTTCTATCTCGTTGCGGGCGCATTCTATCTGGCCCTCACGCTGCTTTCCACATTCTGCCTCGCGCGTGTCGCGACCCATTTCAATGCGGGAATGAGAAAGGCCGGAGCATGAACTGGGATATCATCGCCGAAAACAGCGGCCTGTTTCTCGAAGGCGCGAAACTGACTCTGGTGCTGACCTTTGTCGCCCTTCTTCTGGCTTTTGCCATCGCCGTGCCGCTGTCTTTCCTGCGCAACAGCAATAACCGTGCGATCCGCGGCGCGGTTCACGCCTATACGCTGATCTTTCGCGGAACTCCGCTTCTGGTGCAGCTCTTCCTGATCTATTTCGGCCTGGCACAGTTCGAGCTGATCCAGACGAGTTTTCTGTGGCCCTGGCTTTCGAGCCCGATGGTCTGCGTCCTGATGGCGCTTGCGCTGAATTCCGGGGCTTACACCACCGAGATATTCGCCGGTGCGCTTCGGCACATTCCGCACGGCGAGATCGAAGCGGCGCGCGCCTTCGGCATTCCCCCGCTTGCCGCGGCCCGACGCATCCTGCTGCCGGCCATGCTGACCCGCGCGCTGCCACTTTACGGCAACGAGATGATCATGATGCTGCATGCGACCTCGCTTGCGAGCACGGTGACGCTTCTGGAGACGACCGGCGTTGCCCGGCAGATCTCGCTCAACGACTATATTCAGTTCGAACCCTACGTGACGGCGGCCGGCATCTATCTGGTGATGACCTTCGTGCTGGTCTCCGCCTTCCAGCTCGTTCAGCGCCGCTATGCCGGATACCTGCAGCCAAGACGGCACTGACCGCGCGGACAATCCGCATTCAAACAATGACAAGCGATCTGCCCGCGTCCCGGTCCCGGCAGACAAGGAGAAGACATGACTGAATCCGTCGATCTCGGCGTTCTTTTCGGCGCAGCCGCCGACACCAAAACCTTCCTCGGGCTGGACGCCTGCGGCGATCTGACCACGCTCGACGCTCCGATCGCCATCATCGGCGCACCCTGCGCCACGCCCTATGCCAGCGCCGGCGCCTATTGCCGCAATGGTCCCGATGCGCTCAGACGGGCAACCGCGCCCCTGACAGCCAATGTCGACCATTTCGACTTCGACCTCGGCGGCCCGGTGTTTCCCGAGGCCGGGCTGCGCGCCGTCGATTGCGGCAACCTGCCCTTCGACGAAAATGATGCGGCAGGCAACCGGGACACGATCCGCAAGGCCGTCAGCGCGGTCGTCTCACGCGGGGCCGTTCCCGTACTGCTCGGCGGCGACGATTCCATTCCGATCCCGATGATCGACGCTCTCTCCGAAACCGGCCGGAAATATACCATCGTTCAGATCGACGCCCATATCGACTGGCGCGATTCCCACATGGGCGAGAACATGGGGCTGTCGTCGACAATGCGCCGGGCATCCGAAATGGGCCATATCGAGCGGATCATTCAGGTCGGCGCGCGCGGCATCGGCTCGGCGAGGGCGTCGGACGTTGAGGATGCCAAACGGTGGGGCGCCAGCCTCTTTACCGCCCATCAGCTCGATCGCGACGGCCTCGCGCCGGCGCTCGACATGATCCCGGATGGTTCCGATGTCATCGTCTGTTTCGATGCCGATGCACTCGATTCCACGCTTGTGCCGGGCGTAATCGCGCGCGGTCCGGGCGGGCTCTCCTATTTTCAGACCCTCGACCTTCTGTTCGGGATTGCCAAACGCGGCCGCATCGCCGCGATGGATTTTGTCGAATTCATGCCGGAGCGCGACATCGATGGGATGGGCGCGCTGTCGTTTGCCCGCGTCATCACCTCCGCGCTCGGCATTCTGGCGCGCCAGCGCGCCACGGCAAAAGCTATCTAGCCTGATGACGGAACTGCTTCCCCTTGATCCTTGGGGAAGCGCTGATGCGCACCTCTGTCACGGAGTTTCAGACGTCTTGGCGCAGGCGTGAGCGATATAGACGGCGATCATGGTGGTCGCCAATGATGTCATCGCAGTAATGACGCCGTTTGCTATCGGGATTGCGAGTTCGCCGATATGGCCGATGGTGCTATCGCGACTGTACGGAGCCGATATCCTGGCATGCAAACATTCCGCAGCTCATTTGCCGTCCTTTCCGCTTTGTGACCTCTAAAGATCACACCTCTGGCACACTGCGATGCCGTCTGGGGAGGGCGGCAACCACCCCATCTTGTTCCGACCCCAACCGGGCAATGGCCCGACACGAAGCAGGGTTTCAAGGCTTGCTTTGACACTACGCCTCGAGGCGTTTTCCGGACTGCTTGTCGAAAAAATGCAGTTTGTCCGGGGTGGGCGTGATGTGGACCGTCTCGCCTAGCCGGAGCGGCATGATCCCGCGGGGCGCGCATGTTACGATTGTTCCGCCGATATCAACTTCCACATGCGTTTCGGAGCCGAGCACCTCGATATCGTAAACCCTGCCGGCAATGCCAGTTTCTGAGAGGGCCAGGTCTTCCGGACGTATGGCAAGTGTCACCGGTCCCTCAGGCAGATTTGTCACGGCGGCAGCCCGCCCGTCGACAAGGACGCAGGTCTTCCTGCCGTCACGCTGCTCGATCCGCGCGTCGATGAAGTTCATCTCCGGCGAGCCGATGAACCCGGCGACGAATGTGTTTGCCGGGCGGGTGTAGAGTTCCATCGGCGGGCCGACCTGCTGGACCTCTCCATCCTTCAGGAGCACCACGCGGTCGGCCAGCGTCATCGCCTCGACCTGATCATGGGTGACGTAGATCGAGGTCGATCCGAGCCTGCGGTGAAGCTGACGGATCTGGTGGCGCATTTCCACGCGCAGCTTGGCGTCGAGATTGGAAAGCGGCTCATCGAACAAAAAGACGCGCGGATCGCGGATGATCGCCCGCCCCATCGCCACCCGCTGGCGCTGGCCGCCCGAAAGGTCCCTGGGCCTGCGATGGAGCAGCGCGTCCATGCCGATCGTCTTCGAGGTTTCCTTGACGCGGGTGGCGAGCGCTTCGCCGCTTTCGCCCCGAATCTTCATCGGAAAGCCGATATTTTCGTCGACGCTGAAATGCGGGTAGAGCGCATAGGACTGGAACACCATCGCGATGTCGCGCTCGCGCGCTTCCATGTCGTTGACCACCTCGCCGCCGATCCTCATCGTGCCTGACGATATGGTCTCGAGCCCCGCGATCATGCGCAACAGGGTGGACTTGCCGCAGCCGGAAGGACCGACCAGCACCACGAACTCGCCTTCGGCGATCGACAGGTTGATATCGCTGAGGGCCTGGAACCGGCCGAAATTCTTGCAAATGGACTGAAGCTCGACAGTGGACATTCTTGTCTCCCAGAGCATTTCGCAGTCAGGTCGAACCACCTGACGTTCGCGACAATGCGTTTAAACTCTACTTCACCGAACCGGCGGTCAGGCCGCGCACGATAAAGCGCTGGCCGAGGAACATGAGCACGATCGCCGGCAGCGCCGACAGCACAGATGCGGCAGCCATTTCGCCATGCTGGATTTCATATTGTCCCGCATAGGCCGCTATCGCGACAGGAACGGTCATCGTGTCCTTGGCGGTCAGATTGAGGGCGATCGAGAACTCGCTCCACGAGAAGATGAAGGCGAGCAGCCCGGCTGCAATGAGCCCCGGCACGACCAGCGGCAGCAGGATCTTGCGAAACGCGGTGGTGCGCCGGCATCCGTCGATCATCGCCGCCTGCTCGAGATCTCTCGGAATATTGTCGAAGGCCGCCATCATCAGCCAGATGGTCATGGGCAGGTTGATGACGATGTGGGTCAGGACCAGCGCCGTCAGCGTGTCGAACAGGCCGATCTGGCGGAACATCACGTACCACGGGCCGACAAGCGTGATCGGCGGAACGATGTTGAAGATCAACGTCCAGGCGAGGAAGATCGCGCTGAACATGCCGGAACTGCGCCGCCACGCCAGCGAATAGGCCGCAAGTGTGCCGATCGCCAGCACGACGACCGTGCTCACGATGCCGACGATCAAGCTGTTCAGGAGGTTTTGCGGAAAATCCGAGCTTCGACCGAACAGGACCTGCTGATAGTTCGAGAATGTCGCCTCGAAGGGGAACTGCCCCATCAGTATCGCGATCTGGTATTTGAGCGAAACGACGACGATCCAGAGAAACGGAGCGGCGACGAGCAGAAGCGCGAATGCGACCAACGCCCAGATGCTTGCATTCTTTGCGGGTTTTCTGACCATCAGCGTGCCCTCGCCAGTCGACGCTGCGCCAGCGCGAAGGCGCCGAGATAGGCACAGACGATGGCAATCGTGATCAGGGCGATCAGCGCGCCATAGCCAAGCTGGTTCTGTTTGAAGAAGACCTTGTAGACGTAGAGGCTGATGACTTCGGTTGCCGTGCCGGGGCCGCCCGACGTCAGCAGATAGATCTGGTCGAACACCTTGAAGGCAACGATCGAGCGGAAGATGAAGGCGACCATCAGCGCCGGCCACATCAGCGGAATGACGATGTGGCGCAGCTTCTGGGCGTAGCTCGCGCCATCGATGGACGAGGCTTCCATGACCTCTTCCGGCAGCGCCTCAAGGCCCGCCAGCAGGATCAGGAACACCAGCGGCGTCCAGTGCCAGATATCGACGATGATGACCGCGATCAGCGCGGTGCTCGTCGATCCGAGCAGGTCCATCGGGGGAATGCCGACCAGCCCGAAAAGCCAGTTGATGACGCCGAATTCGGGATTATACATCAGCCGCCACATATTGCCGATGGCGACCGGCGGGATGAGGATCGGCAGAAGCATGCCGGTGCGCACCAGCCCGCGACCGCGCACGATTTCGCTGACGGCCAGCGCCAGCGCAAATCCGAACACCATCTCGAAGGCTGTCGCAACCAGGACGAAGATCAGCGTGTTGCCCATCGCCCTGCGGAACACCCAGTCGTCGGCGAGCTTGGCGAGGTTTTCCAGAAAAGCGGGCGTGCGAACCAGTTCGCCGCCTTCGAAGGTGATCGTCGAAGCCGCCATCTGGAACAGCTCGATCAGCGGAAACACGCTCAGCGCCAGGAAGAACGCGGCGGCCGGCAGGATCGCCAGCAGTTTGAAATGACGGTCGATGAAGGCCCATAACGGCTCGAGCGGACCCGTCTTGCCAACATGCGAGCTTGGCTGCGTCTTGTGCGACATGCAGAACTCCGGCGAAAGGGCGGGGCCGCCATTGGCGGCCCCGGATTTCTGTGTTGAAACGTCCGCTTAGAGCGGCTGCAGCATGCCGGTCTTGCGGCCGGATTTTTCGAGGATAGCGTGGATTTCCTCTGCTGCGGTATTCAGCGCTTCTTCCGGTGTCAGTTCGCCGATCAGGGCCTGGTTCAGCCTGAGGCCGAGGACTTCCTCAACCTGCGCGCCTTCCTTGTAGAGGAGCACCTGGGTCGCGTTCTCGGCAACGGTCGCGTAGGGCTCCATCCACCGATACTTGGCGTCCTGGGACAGCGGCCCGCGCAGCGTGTCGAACCGCACCGGAATGCCGCCCGCCTCGGCGTAGAGTTGCTGCGCATCAGCGGTCATGAAGTAGTCGACGAATTCGAGGGCAGATTGTTTGCGCTCATCCGAAATGTTTTCGGGGATGGCCATCTGCCAGCTTCCGAAGACGCCTGCAGGCTTGCCGCCGGCAGGATAGGGCATCGGCGCATAGCCGATCTTGTCGACCACGATCGATTTCTGCGGGTCGTCCATCTGTGCCTGGGCGGCAACAACAATGCCGGCCTGCGCGGCCTTGCCCGTGACGGTGAGCTGGATCATCTCGCTCTGACCAACGGAGCCCGGATTGTCCACGCTGCAGTCATTGTTGATCTTGAGGAACATGTTCAGCGCCTCAAGCACTTCCGGACTGTTGAAGGTCACGGTGAAGTCGCCGTTTTCAGGGTCCTTCAGGATCGAGCCGCCATAGGCGAGCATATGCGGGGTGAAGGCGAAGCGGATCGGGTTGCCGCGTTCGCCGCGCAGCACCGCGCCATACATGTCGGGCGGATTGTTGAGCGCCGCGCAATTGGCCAGCACGTCGTCATAGGTCGCCGGCGGCGTGTCGATAAGGTCGGAGCGGTAGTACCACAGATGGGCGTTGGCATTCGGGCTGAACGCCATCAGCTTGCCGCCATCGGGGGTCGGCCACTGCTTGTCCTCGTTCCAGTAGATCGAGCCGCCGGCTGTGATCGCCTCGTCGGGCAGCTTGAAGTCCGGATCGATATCGTTGAACGGCGAAAGGAAGCCGCCGGAGTAGAACTCGACCACCCAGCCATTGTCGAGATTGACGAGGTCATAGGGGCTTTCCTGCCCGCGCACGGCATTGCGGGCCTTTTCGAGCAGGCCGCCATAGGGCGTTCTGTCGATTTCGACGGTGTTGCCGGTGTCCTTCTCGTATTGGTCCACCACGGCCTCGAAGCCCGCATACCATGGCGAGCTGTTGACCAGGATGGTGATCGGCTCGGCGGCGTTGGCGGACAGCGTCGTGCCCGCCATCAGCGTGGCGATGCCGATGGCGCCGGTCCAGCCGGCTTTTGAAATCGATGAAAGCAGTCCCATTTTTTCCTCCCTTTGGTCCTGTAACTGATGTCCGATGCGTAGATTCTCTAGGCCGGCGCGAGTCCGTATCGCGTGTAGATCTCTTCCGGGCAGTCATGGTCTGCAAGCACGCGGCAAAGCGCGTCCCTAAGACGGGTTTCTATGGTCTCGTCGCGAAACGGGCTTTCCTGCTGCGGATCGCCCTCAAGGTCGTAAAGCCGCGTGCCGATATCCTGGAACGCTTCGCCGTCATGGATCGGAATGCGCGCCGCGTTCATCAGCGCGTCGATCTTCAGTATCGGCATCTCCTTGGTGAAGCCGAACGGTTCCCGAAGCTCGGCGGTTTTCATTTCCTCGGAACTGAAGGGCGCGCGGATATGCAATGGCATCAGCGTGTATTCGTAAAGGCCGGGCGCATAGAGATCCTCCGGATAGATGTAATAGGCGTAGTGCCCGTCATTGACGCCGATCGGCCCGCCGAACATGCCGTAGATCGCAACTTCATGTTCGTCGTCTTCGGCAAGCACCGAACTGCCGCAGACTTCAGCAGGAACATCCACCCCGAAAAGGTCGAGCAGCGTCGGCATGAGGTCATGGGTCTGGGTCAGGCGATCCGAACGTGTGCCGCCGCGTTCCGGCGTGCGCGGGTCATGAACCATCAGCGGGATATTGGCGAGTTCCTGATAGTAGGGCTGCAAGTTCTTGCCCCACCAGTCATGCTCGGACAGCAGCAGACCGTGGTCGGTCGAAACGATCAGCGCCGTATCCTTCCACATGTCGTGCTCGTCCATATAGTCGAGCAGCTTGCCGAAATACTCGTCGCACATGGAAACGAGCGCCGCATAGTTGGCGCGGATTTCGGCGATTTCTTCCGGGCTGTCATTGACCTTGGCATAAAGCGGCCAGTCGAGAACGCCGCCGTTCCAGCCGGTCTTGTAGGCCTCCTTGAAGCGGTCCGGCGCGCGGAACGGCTCATGCGGGTCGAAGCATTCCAGCATCATCAGCCAGTTGTCGGCCTTGTGATTGACATCAAGGAAATCGAAAGCAGAGGCGAAACAGCGCGGCCCGGGAAAATCTTCCTCCTCGGTGAGGAAGGTGTTGTTGATAGCATGCTGAAAGCGCACCGCCGCACGGCCGTGCGGCTTCTCGCCTTCGCCGAAGGGATAGTGCTTGTTGGCATAGATCTCGCGGAAGCGCTCCAGCGGGGGCTCGACCATGGCTTTCCACGGGTCGTATTCCTGTCCGCGAATGAAGTCGTAGCTGGTGAAGCGGTTGTGATAGGTCGCGCCGCCATCCTCGAAATAGTGCAGATGGTCGGTCACGAGATGGCTGTATATGCCGCCATTGCGCAGGAGTTCCGGGAATGAGTTGTCGAACGGCTCGAGCGGCCCCCAGCTTCGGTGCATGAAGTTCATGCGGCCGGTATGGAGGTCACGGCGCGCCGGCATGCAGGGCAGAGAGCCGACATAGTGATTGTCGTAAACGATGGAGCGTTCCGCAAACCGATCGAAATTCGGGGTCTTCACAGACCCCAGGCCATAGGCCTCTATGGCCGTCTTGTTCAGCGAATCGAACAGGCAGAAGATCGCTCGCATACATGTCCTCCCAAAAATTCCTTGGGGGATCAGTAGCCTTAAGTAGTATTCATGACTAATATCAATTTTGAAATTGATATTGGAAAAGCCGATATGCAGGATACCTATATTCATCTGGCCCGCCGCTTTGTCGCCGTCAGCGATGCCGGCAGCATCAAGCGGGCCTCGCAGGACCTCAACCTGTCGCAGCCGGCGCTGACGCAGTCGGTACAGAATATCGAGGATATCTTCGGCTGCAGGCTGTTCGAACGCAGCCAGAAGGGCATCGTGCTCACGGCGATGGGTGAACGGCTCTACGTACGCTCGCGCCGCATGCTGGATGAACTGGCGCTGGCGCGGGAGGAGATCAGCGATCTGGCGACGGGGCGGATCGGCGCGCTCAGAATTTCGGCGGGCATGGCCTGGGGCTATTGTTACCTGCCGGATATCATCCGCAGGCTGCAGGAACAGTTTCCGGAGCTCGAGGTCGATCTCGATATCGCGGTCAGCGCGAAGGCATTGGCGGCGCTGAGGGAAGGACGCGCCGATGTCGTCTTTGGCTCCGACAACGCGACCTTTCAGGAGGAAGGCTTTGTCAGGTCCACCTTGGTGACCGTGGACTTCGCGGTTGCCTGTGGTCTGCCGTCGCCGCTGTCGAAGCGGGAAAGCGTCAAGCTCGACGACGTTTTTGAATCGCCGGTCGTGATCTATCAGGACGACACCGAACTGATCGACCGCGTCCTGACCCGCATCGAGCAGAAGGCCGGGCGATCCCTCAATATCGCGGTGAAGACCAAGTCCTTGCTGGCGACCCTGGAACTGGTGCGCAGCGGACGCTATGTCGCCTTCATCGCGCGACCGTTCCTGGAGCGGTTTTCGGGACCCGATATCAAAGTATTGCCGCTCGATGAGCCGCTCTATCAGTTTCCAACGGCGATCTATTATCGCAAGACGCTGACCCATGCCGCACCGTTCAGGACGCTTCTGGGCTTTCTGGACGAGTTCAGGGCGACGAACGGTCCTCGTTAAAGGCGGGATGTCTGGAGTGATCGTCAATCACCCCGTCGGCGACAAAACACTAGAATCGATAAGGCGCTGCGCAATTGTCCTCCATGACCGCCCGAGGCCCGACTTCCGGCAGCGCCTGTCTCAGCAAATTCAGCATCGGTGCCAAATGCGGCACGGGCGGCGGTCGAAGACGTTTGGGATCGGCTGATGGCGGCATGACCAACACGGTTTTCAGACATGGCCACGACTTATAAAACGGGCTTTTACGCCTGATGGCACCCGAAACCGTCACCTGATGGCGAAGCCGACACACCCGTCTGAGGAATTCAGAAGTTTACCTTTCCCAAAAAGGGCCGTCGGTTCATATCCCTTCAAGACCTGATGCTGTCCGTCAACCCGGGCCGTGTCGCGCCCATACCCGGCCGAAGGGTCGGACGGCAGCTTCGCGCCGCCGTTTCGGACGTTCGACTGGCACATGAAGTTCCCGAAAGCCGACATTTCCTATCGAGCGGCCCAGCGCCAGTCGAGCATTTCGGCACAAAGGTTAGGATCCCGCCATTCGCGTCAGATGTAGCGGAGACCGGAGCAGTCCATTGACGCCCTCGTTTCCGTTTGGGCACTGCAGAGCGACTTCTGCAAAGCTGACTGTTGATTTTCACTGAGAACTGACCCGGTAAGTCCCGATTTTTTCACTGAGAACTGACCCATGTTTAAACCCACCCCTGCGTGATTTCAGCGGGGGACGACGGAGTGATAGACATGGCGTTGTTGAGCGTTATCAGACGCTGGCATTTTCGTGATCAGCTTTCGATCCGGGAGATCTCCCGGCGCACCGGATTGTCCCGGAACACAGTGCGCAAGTATCTGCGCGACGATACGGTTGAACCCGCGTTCAAGGCTCCCGAGAGGCCCAGCAAACTCGATGCCTTTGCCGACAAGCTGTCGGCCTGGCTGCGCGCGGAGGCCGCCAAATCGAGGAAGCAGAAACGGACGGTCAAGCAGTTGCACGCCGATCTGGTGAGCCTCGGTTATGACGGCTCCTATGGCCGGGTGGCCGCTTTTGCACGTGACTGGAAAGCAGACCGGCAGCGCGAGCAGCAGACCAGCGGCCGCGGGACCTTTGTGCCGCTGGTGTTCGAGCCCGGTGAAGCCTTCCAGTTCGACTGGTCCGAAGACTGGGCGATCATCGGTGGCGAACGGACCAAATTGCAGGTTGCCCACTTCAAGCTCAGTTACAGCCGGGCCTTCGTCGTCCGCGCCTATCTCCTGCAAACCCACGAGATGCTGTTCGACGCCCACAACCATGCCTTCCGGGTTCTGGGCGGCGTGCCGCGGCGCGGGATCTATGACAACATGAAGACCGCTGTCGACAAGGTCGGGCGCGGCAAAGACCGCCAGGTGAACGCCCGCTTCTCGGCTCTTGTCAGCCATTATCTTTTCGAAGCGGAGTTCTGTAATCCGGCTTCCGGATGGGAGAAGGGTCAGGTCGAGAAGAATGTACGGGATGCCCGGCACAGGCTTTGGCAACCGATGCCGCGCGTGGCCAGCCTCGAGGAATTGAACGACTGGTTGGAAAACCGCTGCAAAGATCTCTGGCAGACCATCCCGCATGGAACGCAACCAGGGACGATCGCAGATATCTGGGCCGAAGAAGTCTCCAAGCTTATGGAGGTCGGCCGTCTCTTCGACGGCTTTGTCGAATTTGCCAAGCGGGTCTCGCCAACCTGCCTGGTTCACTTTGAGCGTAACCGCTACAGCGTGCCGGCATCGTTCGCCAACCGTCCTGCCAGTTTGCGGGTCTATCCGGACAGGATCGTCGTGGTCGCGGAAGGCTTGAGCGTCTGCGAACATCAGAGGATCATCAACCGCTCCCATGACCGGCCCGGCAGAACGGTCTATGACTGGCGGCATTATCTGGCCGTCATCCAGCGCAAGCCCGGAGCTCTGCGCAATGGCGCGCCCTTCGCCGAACTGCCGGAAGCCTTCAGGTCATTACAACGGTATCTGCTCAAGAAACCCGGCGGGGACAGGGAAATGGCCGAGATCCTCGCTCTCGTGCTTCATCATGACGAGCAGGCTGTCCTAACGGCAGTCGAGACGGCATTGGAGGCAGGCGTTCCGACAAAGACGCATGTCCTCAACCTGCTGCACCGGCTGACGGACGGAAAGCCGGTGACCCCTCCGGTCATCCGGGCGCCGCAGGCCCTGTCTCTCAGCCAGGAACCGAAGGCCAATGTCGAACGCTATGATGCCCTGCGCAAACTGAAGGAGGCTCGCCATGCGTCATGATCCAGCCAGCGCCGCTGTCGTCATCATGCTCAAGAGCCTCAAGATGCACGGCATGGCTCAAGCTGTCGGCGACCTCACCGAACAGGGTTCTCCCGCCTTCGAGGCTGCCATTCCGATCCTGTCCCAGTTGCTCAAGGCAGAGACGGCGGAGCGGGAAGTCAGATCCGTGGCCTATCAGCTCAAGGTGGCACGCTTTCCAGCCTACAGGGACCTGAACGGATTCGACTTTGCCAGCAGCGAAATCAACGAGGCGCTCGTGCGCCAACTTCACCGCTGCGAGTTCATCGAGCAGGCTCACAATGCCGTCTTCCTCGGGGCCCCGGAACCGGGAAGACGCATCTTGCGACCGCCCTCGGCATCCAGGCCATCGAACATCACCGCAAACGTGTCCGCTTCTTCTCCACCGTTGAACTCGTCAATGCGCTGGAACAGGAGAAAGCCCAGGGCAAGGCGGGCCAGATCGCCAACCGGCTCGTCCATTCCGATCTCGTGATCCTCGACGAGCTGGGATACCTGCCGTTCAGCGCCTCCGGCGGTGCTCTGCTCTTCCATCTTCTGAGCAAGCTCTATGAGCGCACCAGCGTCATCATCACCACCAACCTGAGCTTCTCGGAATGGGCCTCAGTCTTTGGGGACGCCAAGATGACCACCGCGCTGCTCGACAGGCTCACCCACCACTGCCATATCCTTGAAACCGGAAACGAAAGCTTCCGCTTCAAAAACAGCACCGCAAATCAGACCGACAACGAAGGGAGGAAACCAAAATCTTGACCACGGCGTAACCGCCGTTCCATACACAAAAGGCGGGTCAATTCTCGGTGGAAATACCGGGTCAGTTCTCAGTGAAAATCAACA
>MDSV01177199.1_pt1 | contig 43817 bp, 44 predicted proteins | sample 810851 | NCBI WGS metagenome assembly MDSV01 (sample SAMN05326640, study PRJNA326480) | marine metagenome | isolation source: seawater | place: Atlantic Ocean: North East | collected 2012
TATGATATTAGAAAAACTTTACTTAAATTTGATGATGTTATGAATGATCAAAGACAAGTCATTTTTTCACAAAGAAAAGATGTTTTAGAAAAAAATTCTATATATGATTTAACAAACATATTTTTAAAGGAAATTATTGAAGTATTTGTTAATGAAAAAAAAGAAATATCCAAAGATCCAAAAAATAAAAATTTAACTTTAAAAATAAATTCTTTATTAGGAAAATCAACTAATAATGAAGAAATTTTAAATTTAATCTCATTAGATAATAAAATATTTGAAGAAAAAATTGGAAGTAAATTTTTAAATAAAAGAAAAGAAAGAGAAAATATAATTGGAAATGAACAAAATATTGAGCTAGAAAAAAAAATATTTATTCAGACTTTGGATATGAATTGGAGGTCTCATTTGCAATACTTAGAGCAATTAAGACAAGTCATTGGTCTAAGAAGTTATGGACAAAGAGATCCGCTTGTTGAATATAAAAAAGAAGCATTTAGTTTATTTGAAAATTTACTTTCAAAAATAAAATTTGATTTGATGACGATTCTTTTTAATTTAACAATTATTGATAAACCCACAGAAAATGAAAAAAAAATCAATAACAAAAAAATACCTCCTAAAATAGTAGATAATCCTAATTGTTTGTTATTTTTAAAAAAGGATAAAAAAATTTCAAGAAATGAAAAATGCCCAGCAACAGGACGAAAATATAAATATTGTTGTGGCTCTCTATAAATAAAATAATAAAAAAAACGTAATAAATAATAAAAAAATAGATATTATAAAAAATAAATTAAAAGATTTAATTTTTTCCTTCAGTTTTAAAAAATAATTTTCATAAAAACTTAACTTTTTAAAAGTGTTTATATCAGTTTTAAAACCTTTATTTCTTCCTATTGATAAAAATCTATTTTTTCTTTGATTAACTATTTCTTCACTATTTAATTTCAAGAATTCTTGTAAATTTCTTTTAATTGACTTATTTACCTCAAAAAGAATTTCTTCTTTATCTCTATGAGCTCCACCTTTTGGTTCATAAATAATTTCATCAATAATATTAAGGTTTAACAAATCTTTAGCTGATAGTTTCATTGCTTGAGCCGCTTCCAAAGTTTTTCGAGGATCTCTCCATAAAATTGTAGCACATCCTTCGGGAGAAATTACAGAGTATATTGCATTCTCTAACATTATTACTTTGTTAGAGGAGGCTAATGCGATTGCCCCTCCAGAACCACCTTCTCCTATAATAATTGAAAGATTAAAAACTTTTAAAGACATAGAGGCTTCTATTGATTTGGCAATTGCTTCTGCCTGACCTCTTTCCTCTGCTCCAACACCCGGATATGCACCGGGCGTATCTATAAAAGTTATTACAGGAATATTAAATTTTTCTGCAAGCTTCATTAGTCTTATACATTTTCTATAACCTTCCGGTCTCATCATTCCAAAATTGCTTTCGATTCTACTTTCGAGATCATCACCTTTTTGCTGACCAATTACTAAAATTGAATTACCTTCAAATGTTGCAAAACCTGCAAGAACTGATTTATCCTCTCCAAAAAATCTATCGCCTGAAAGATTTATAAAATTTGAAAATAATCTATCAATAAAAAATTTTGCCTTTGGTCTTTCATCATGTCTTGCGAGTAAAGTTTTTTGCCACGGATTTAGATCTGAATAGACTTCCTGAAGCTTTTTATCCAACTGATTTTCAAGTTCAGTTATTTTATTTGTATCCACTTCACTTAATCCATCTTTATTATAGGGATCTTTTAGCTGATTTATTTCTTCTTCAATGCTCTTTATTTCGTTTTCAAACTCTAAATAATTTTTCATTATCTTTTTTTATTTTATTATTTTATAAAATTTTTTAAATAAAATAGTATAAATTCTATGTTAAATATAAAAAAAGGCAATAAAGTGTTTTAAATTAATAGTTTAAAATTGACTTGTATATTGTCATAATAAAAATGTAAGTTCGTACTAAACAAAAATAAATTAGTTTTTATGGCAGAAAAATATCAAAAAATAGGAAATTTATCCGTTTCAAAAATTTTATTAAATTTTATAAATCAAGAATTATTACCTGGATTAAAAATAAGTAAAAAAAAATTTTGGCACGAATTTGATGAAACAGTACATAACCTAGCTCCTAGAAATAAAGAGCTATTAGAAATAAGAGAAAAACTACAAAAAAAAATAGATAATTGGCACAAAGAAGAAAAAAATAAACAAATAAATAATAAAAAATATGAAAGTTTTTTAAAAAAGATTGGCTATATAAAAAAGGTAGGAAAAAATTTTAAAATAAAAACAAAAAATAATGATGATGAAATAGCAAAAATTTGTGGACCACAACTTGTATGTCCTGTTTCGAATGCAAGATTTCTTTTAAATGCTGCAAACGCTAGATGGATGAGTTTGTATGACAGTCTATATGGTACTGATGTTATTAAATCAAAAAAAATTATGACTGAAAGATATGATCCACTTAGAGGGGAAAAGGTAATTTTATATTCTAAAAATTTTTTAGATAAACACTTTACACTCAAAAATTTAAGCTGGAAAAATATTTCAGGAATATTCATTAAAAATAAATCTTTTATTGCAACAAAAGATAAAATAGAAGCTAAGCTTCAAGATTCTAATAAATTTGCTGGATATAGAGGTAATCCAAAAAAACCAAGTGCTATTATACTAAAAAATAATAATCTACATGTAGAGATAATAATAAACCCTTCAGCTTTTTCAGCACAATATGATGCAGCTGGAATATCTGACATTATTGTTGAAGCTGCAGTTTCAACCATTGTAGATCATGAAGATAGTGTGGCTGCTGTAGACGCAGAAGATAAAGTCATCGGTTATCGTAATTGGTTGGGGTTAATGAAAGGAAATTTAACATCAAAATTTAAAAAAAATGGTAAAAATTATCTTAGAAAATTAAATCAAAATAGAGATTATATATCCCCTTCAGGGAAAAAATTAAAAATAAAAGGTCAGAGCTTATTACTAAATAGAAATGTTGGTCACTTAATGACCAATCCAGCAATTTTATTAAAAGATGGATCAGAAATTCCAGAAGGAATTTTAGACGCGTTTATAACTGTTGCTTGCTCCATACATGATTTTAAAAGAAAAAAAAATTCGAAAACTAATTCTGTTTATATTGTAAAACCTAAAATGCATGGACCTGAAGAATGTGAATTTACGAATCTTATTTTTACAAAAGTTGAAGAGGTTTTTAATTTAAAAAAATATACAGTAAAAATTGGATTGATGGATGAAGAAAGAAGAACTTCTGCTAATTTAAAAGAATGCATCAGGGCATTAAAAAATAGAATTGCATTTCAAAATACAGGTTTTCTTGATCGTACAGGTGATGAAATTCATACTAGCATGGAAGCTGGCACAATGGTTAAGAAAGGTGATATGAAATTATCAAAATGGATTAAAGCTTATGAGGATAATAACGTTAATGTTGGTCTTTCTTGTGGTTTTTTAGGTGTAGCTCAAATAGGAAAGGGCATGTATGCAATGCCAGATTTAATGGCAGGCATGATGAAACAAAAAATTGCACATCCACTTTCCGGCGCTAGTTGTGCATGGGTTCCATCTCCTACCGCTGCTGCTTTACATGCTTTACACTATCATGAAGTTAATGTTTTATCTAAACAGAAACAATTAATAAAAAGAAAACCTGCTAAGCTTTCAGATCTTCTTACCATACCAATTACAAAAAAAACTAACTGGCCAATAGATGAGGTGAATCGAGAAGTTTCAAATTCTGCTCAAAGTATTTTGGGTTATGTTGTAAGATGGATTGATCAATCAGTAGGATGCTCTAAGGTGCCAGATATTAATGATGTGGCTTTAATGGAAGACAGAGCAACTTTAAGAATCTCTTCTCAACATATAGCCAATTGGTTGGCTAATGGAGTTTGTAGCAAAAAACAAGTTTTGGAAATTATGAAAAAAATGGCAAAAGTTGTTGACAAACAAAATAAAAATGATTCTTTGTACGAAAATATGTCTCCAAATTATGAAAAATCAATTGCATTTAAAGCTGCATGTGAATTAATATTTCACGGAAAAAATCAACCTTCTGGTTATACAGAGCCTATATTGCACATTAACAGACTATTAAAAAAAAAATAGGTTATTAATTATTTAAATTAGTTCTATTTTTAAAAGCTGAAAGCAAAGTTCCATCATCCAAAAATTCAATCTCTCCACCAATAGGAATACCTTGTGCAAGTTTTGATACTTTTACATCTAAGTTTTTAAGACTATCTTGAATATAATGAGAGGTAGTTGAACCTTCAACTGAGGCACTTAGTGCTAAAATAATTTCATCAATTGAGTCATTTTTTGCCCGTTTAATTAGAGATGAAATTAAAAGATCATTTTCTTTACCATTGCTTAGTGATGCAAGAGTTCCTCCTAGTATATGAAAATATCCTTTATATATTCCACTTTCTTCTATTACCCACATGTCAGCAATATTTTCTACTACACAAATTTTATTATATTTTTTTTCTAAACATGTGCATGTATTATTTGAAGATTTTAAATTACCACAATTTCTACATCGTTGCACATTTTGATAAACATTAACTAATGCATTTGTCAGTGGTTTTAATAATTCATCTCTACTATTAATTAATTTCAATACAATTCTTTTTGCAGATTTATTGCCAAGACCTGGAAGTTTTGAAATTAATTTAATTAATTCTTCTATTTGAGAAATATCGCTATACATAAATTAAAAAGGCCATTTGAAGCCAGGTGGCAAATCTACTCCACCAGTCATATTTGACAATTCTTCAGATGTTTTTGATTTTAATTTTTTTTTTGCTTCTCCGTGTGCTGCTATTATTAAATCTTCAACTATTTCCTTGTTTTCTTGCATTATTTCAGGCGAAATATACAACTTAATCATTTCTCCATCTCCATTAAGTAAAACTTTTACCCTGTCTCCACCTGAAATTCCTTCAACTTCAATTTTTTTAATTTTATCTTGAGATTCTTTCATTTTTTCTTGGAGATTTTTTGCTTGTTCTAAAATTTTAGAAAAATCAGTCATTTGTTAATACTATTCCTCTATATCTATTAATTTAGCATCAGAAAATTCATTAATAATTTTCTTATAAACTTCTAATTCTTTTACTTTTTCTAATTTATCTTTTTGTTCTGCTAACTTACTTTCCAAATACGTTGCTCCACCTTTTTTTTTCGATAAAGTAATAATCCATCTTTTTCCAGTCCATTCTAAAATTTTTTTTGAAAAATTTTTTATAAAATCTTTAGCTAAATTATCATTAAACTCAATTTCTATAAATCCTTCTTCAAATTTTACTAATCTTACATTTGTTTCGAGTTCATATTTAAGTGTAGGTTCTTTTTTGTTTGAACACAATTCAATAAGCTCTCTGAAACCTTTAATCTCGTTAAATTCAGAACTTGGTAAATTTTCATTTTTTTTATTTTCTTCTTTTTTTACTTGAATCATATTTTTAATCTGCTCAAGAGACTTCATGGTTTTATTATTTATATCATTAATTTTTTCATTATTTTTTTTTTCGTCAAAATTTTCATTTGATTGCAAACTATTATTTTCATCAACTTTATTAATTAAATCATCTAAATTGGGAATATTTTTTAAATATATTAATCTTATTAGAAACATTTCCACTGATAAATTTTGATTTGCCACATTATTTAATTCATCAATTGTTTTTAAAGAAAATTGATAAAACATAATTAGCGTTTCATTATCTATTTTTTTAGATATTTTTTCTATATCATTTGCTTCACTATCGTTTAATAAAAAATTAATTTCATTTGGTCCAAAAATTTTAAAATTTTTAATATAATAAATTAGTTCTAAAAAATCGTTTAAAAATATCTTTGGATCTACGCCCTGGTCTGAAATATTTCGATATTTCTCGATTATTCCTTTTTCATCTCCTTCAAAAATTAAATTGATTATCTCTATAAGATATGATTTATCAAAATATCCAAACATTTTTTGAGCGTCTTTTAAGTTTATTGATTTCTCTTCAATTGATTGTGTAATTAATGCTCTATCTAGTAATGATAAACTATCTCTCACAGAGCCTTCGGATATTTTTACAATTAATTTTAAGGCTTCCTCTGAAATTTTTCCGTTTTCTTTTTCACTTACATTTTTTAAGAAATCCAGCAATGTTTCAGATTTAATTTTTGATAAATCAAATCTTTGACATCTTGACAAAACTGTAACTGGAATTTTTCTTATCTCTGTTGTTGCAAAAATAAATTTTAAATATGGAGGTGGCTCTTCTAATGTTTTTAACAAAGCATTAAATGCTTGTTTTGAAAGCATATGTACTTCGTCGATGATAAATATTTTAAACTTTGAAGTGCTTGGGCTATATTTAGAAAATTCTATTAATTCTCTAACATCATCAACTCCTGTTTTACTTGCGGCATCCATTTCAAGAACATCTATATGATTTGAGTTTGCTATTGAAATACAATTATTGCACATTCGATCTTTGCATAATTTTTCAACCCCATTGTCACAATTAAGGGCTTTGGCAACTATCCTTGCAATTGTCGTTTTTCCAACTCCTCTAATGCCAGTAAAAAGATATGCGTTAGGAACTCTATTAAGTTTTATTGAATTAATAATTGTTTCAGCTGTCAACTCTTGGCCTATCAAATCCGAAAATATTTGCGGCCTATATTTTAAAGCTAAAACTTTTGATTTATTTTCTTCCATTTTATAATTTAGGAGACTAGACAACCTAAATATCGCTCGTTAGTGCTGCTGAATTTCTTCCCTGACACGTTTCACGGTGAATTCACCTGACTAGCCTCCACTTTTATTATATCAGTAATATTTTTCTATCCACAAAAAAAATGATTATTTTTTATTTGTTTCTAAATTTATCAGCCTCATATACTCCTAAAACGTGAAAATCTTCACAATGAAGCCCTAGCTCTTCTAAAGATTTTTGAATTTTAGGTTCTTCTATATGTCCGTCTAAATCACAGAGAAAGAAGTACGATGTGAAAGAATTTTTTTCAGGATAACTTTGTAATTTAGTCAAATTTACCCCCTGTATGGCAAATCCTGAAAGAGCAGAATACAAGGCAGCAGGTTTGCTTTTTAGTTTAAACAAACATGTAGTAATATATTTTTGGCTTTTTAATTCTGGCTGTATTATTTTTTTACCCATTATTAGAAAACGTGTAATATTACCTTCTTCATCTTCTATATTAGAATCAATTATTTCCAAATTATATATCTTTGCTGAAAGAGAGGAGGCTATAGCAGCCTCATCTTTTTTTTTATTTTCAGATATATATTTAGCACTTCCCGCAGTATCAGCATGGATATTTACTATTAGATTATATTTTTTTATAATTGATTGGCACTGACTTATTGCTTGAGTATGGCTTCTTATATATTTAATTTCTTTTATTTTTACACCTGGTAATGCTAATAAATTATGATTTACTCTATGAAAATGTTCCGCATAAATATTTAAACGATATTTAAAAATTAAATTTTCCAATCCAATATATCCTGTGCTGCTATTTTCTACTGGAATTATAATTCTCATTTTTTCATCTTCATTTGCAAGTCTAAAACATTCTTCAAAAGTATTGCAGGGTATAGTTTCAGCGTTAGGATAAACATCTAATGCTGCTAGATGGGAATATGCTCCCGGGGAACCTTGATAAAGAATTTTCATAATTTTTATGATTTATATTCCATAATTTTTTTCATTTCCAGCAATTCATCTTTAGTGTCAATACTTAGAGGAATCGAGGAAGAAAGAGCTACATGAACATTAATATTATTATCTATAGCGCGCATTTGTTCTAAATTTCTATTTTTTTCATTTTTTGATTGTTTGAGATTAACATATTCTTTTAAAGACGTTGATGTAAACCCATAAATTCCAATATGATGATAGATATTTTTACTTATTAACTTATTATTTAATCTAAAAAAATCTTTTGCTTTCAAGTAATTTTTATTATTTAAGGGTTCTTTGGTTAAAACCTTTACTATACTTCTATTTTTTAATTCTTTTTTGTTTAGTAAATCAGAAGCTAAGGTACAAATTTTAATTTTTTTTTTTTTTATAATATTGTTTAATTTTCTAATACATGATGGATTTATATTTGGCATATCGCCCTGCAAGTTTATTATATAGTTAAATTTTTTATCCTTTATTTCGTTATAAGCTGCAAATACTCTGTCGGTTCCGGTATTGTAAATGTTTTTTGTTAATATTGTGTTGCAAGAAAATTTTTTTCCTACTTCTATTATTTCTTTATCAGGTGTAGCTATAATTACTTCTCCCACTTTTGACTCTATGGCTCTGTTATAAACCTGCACAACCATAGGAATACTATTTATTAGTTTAAGTGGTTTATTCGGTAGTCTAACAGCCTTCATTCTTGAAGGAATTACAATTAATGTTTTTGACATATTTTTATATTACTACAAATTATGCGTCTGTAAGACGCAATTTTATATTTATTGAAATGATATAAATCATGTATACAAATAAATCTAATGTTTAAAGAAATAAATAAAATAATAGCAAGTGTTTTATTAACTATAGTAGTAATTTTTATTATAAATAAGTCCGCTGATTTTATATACCTTGTTGAAGCCCCTGAAACAAACGCGTACGTAGTTGCAGTAAAAAGTGAAGTTCAAGAATCTGAAAAAAGTGAAGGAAGTTCCGATACAGATATGAATGCTTTGTTAGCAATGGGAAGTATAGATCATGGAAAAAAAATTTTTGGTCAATGTAAAGCTTGTCATTCTGTAAATAAAGGCGGTAAAAATAAAATAGGACCAGCGCTATGGTCTGTTCTGGGTAGACCTATGGGTGCGGTAACTGAATACAAATATTCAAAAGCACTTTCTAGCTTTGGCAAAAATTGGAATTTTGAAACAATGAACTTATTTTTAATAAAACCAAAAGACTATATAAAAGGAACAAAAATGTCCTACGCTGGTTTAAAAAAAGAAAAAGATAGAGCATCTGTAATTTTATATTTAAATTCTCAAAGCGACTCGCCATTACCTACTCAGTAAAATTTAAATTTTTTTAAAAAGAAAAATCATTTTTTTAAGCACCATAAAAGAATACTTTTTTGAACATGTGTTCTATTTGATGCCTGTTGCCAAACTTTTGATCTTTTGCTTAAAAAAACATCATCTGAAACTTCAAAACTTCTTGGCAAACAATGAAGAAAAATTGCATTTTTTTTTGCACATTCCATAACTTTTGAATCAACTTTGAATTTTTTAAAATTTTTTATCTTTTTATTTTTATTTAATCTGTCATTCATTGATATAACTTTATCTGTAAATATCACATCGACATTTTTTGCAGCTTTTTTTGCATCATTGATGATTTCAATTTTTGCATTATTTTTTTTTGCCCAACCCAATATTTTTCGATTTGGCTCATATTTTTTGGGACATCCAATTTTTAATCTAAATGAAAATTTAACAGCTGCCTCGATTAAACTATTAAGCACATTGTTTGCATCACCAATCCAACATATATCCAGGTTTGAAATAGGCTTTTTTTTTATTTCTTCAATGGTAAATACGTCTGATAGTACTTGCGTTGGGTGAGAAGATGGGCTTAAACCATTTATTATAGGAATTGTTAAATATTTTCTAAATTCGTTTATTTTCTGGTCATTATCTGTTCTCAACATAAATGCATCACCATAAGCACTAAGAATTTTTGCAGTATCTTCGATTGATTCAGTTCCAAAATGCAATTCATCAGGTCTTAAAGTTATAGCCTCACCCCCTAATTGTTTAATTGCAAGAAAAAAACTTAATCGTGTTCTTAAGCTAGTTTTTTCAAACATTTGAATTAGCAAATGACCTTTTAGTGGAATATCTTTATCAGCTTCTAAAGTTTTAAGTTTTTTTCTTTTCTCTTTTCTTTTTTTTGCATCTGAAACTATTTTTTTGAGTTCATTAGTAGCAATATCTTTTATGTTTACAAAATGCCTCATTAAACTTTATAATTTTTACAAACTTTTCTTATTATTTTTATCGCCATACTAATTTCATTTTTTTTAACAGTCAGAGGTGGCAAAATTCTTATTACATTTTCTCCAGCTCTAATAGTTAATAGCCCATTTTCTATTAATTTTTTAATAAATTTTGTTTGATCTGAAAAAAGTTGCAAACCTATTAATAAGCCAACTCCTCTAATTTCTTTTATTAATTTTGGAAAATCATTTTTTATTTTATTTAGCTCAGAAATAAAATATTTTGAAATTTTCTGTACATTTTTGAGAAATCCTTTTTTAAATATTTGATCCAAAACTGCCATACCTACGCTCATAGCTAGTGGGTTGCCACCAAAAGTGGAGCCATGTGATCCCGGAACAATTGCTGTAGCTACTTTTTTTGTCATTAAAACAGCGCCCAAAGGAAAACCACCTCCGATACCTTTTGCGATTGGGACAATATCTGGTTTTATTTTTGAATGTTCAAATGCAAAAAATTTACCCGATCTTCCTATACCACATTGCACTTCATCTAAAATTAGTAAAATTTTTTTTTTATTACAAATTTTTCTCACCTCTTTTAAACACCAATCTGGTATAACTTTGATTCCTGACTCCCCCATTACTGTTTCCATAAGTATTGCTGCTGTTTTATTTGTAATAGCTTTTTTTAAAGATTTGTGATCGCCAAATTTAAAATGATCAAATCCAATCACTTTTGGTCCAAATCCTTCAGTCATCTTTTTTGATCCACTTGCAAATATTGCAGCTATAGTTCTTCCGTGAAAAGAGTTTTTTATACAAAGAATTCTATTTTTTTTTGTTTGACCTTTGGAATAAAAATATCTTTTTGCAATTTTTATTGCAGCTTCTGTTGCTTCGGTGCCACTATTTTGAAATATAACATAATCTGCAAATGTTTTTTGAGCTAGTTTTTTTGCTAATTTTTCACTTTCAGGTATCATAAAAGCGTTTGAAACATGCCAAACTTTTTTAGCTTGTTTTTCTATAGCTTTAATTAAAAAAGGATTTGCATGACCAAGAGAATTAACTGCTATCCCTTGAACAAAGTCTAAATATTTTTTACCATTTGTTGCATAAAGAAAACTTCCTTTGCCTTTCTTAAATGCAATTTTTTTTCTATTGTAATTTTTAGCTAGAGCGCTCACTATTATGATTTAATTTTCCAACCTTTTTTGTAAAGTAAATAGCTTAAATACCACATAATTATAGAAAGAATAACAAGATATATTAATTCAAACTTTATAGAACCATCTGAATTTCCTAAAAAACCATATCTAATTCCATCAATCATACAAAAAAATGGATTATACTCACTAATTGTTTGTAAATATATTGGCAACTTACTAATTGAATAAAATGTTCCACTCAAAAAACTTAGTGGCAATAAGACAAAGTTTGTTATACTTGCCATATGATCAAATTTTTCAGCCCATAAGCCTGCTATAAAACCAGTTGCTCCTAAAATAAAAGAACTTAAAAATAAAAAACAAAACAAAGCTAAATAACTATAAATTTTTACGTCAATAAATATAAAAAAAACAAATATTGAGATAATTGCAATCATAAAGCTTCTGGTTACTGATGCTAAAATTGTTGCTAAAACAACTTCACTGGATGAAAGTGGGCTTGATATGGTATCTACAATAGTTCCCATCATTTTACCCATTAATAATGATGATGATGAATGAGAGAATGATTGCTGAATACAACTCATGCTTATTAAACCTGGTAAAAGAAAATTCATATAGCTCACTCCTAAAACATCAGGTCTATTGCTACCTATGCTAATTGAAAAAACCATATAAAATAATACTGTTGTAATTAATGGCGCGAATAGTGTTTGGGACCAAACTATTAAAAATCTGTTAACTTCCTTAATATACAAATGTTTTGCTCCAACCCAATTTATTATTCCAAATTTTCTAACACCAGGTTTGTAATTTTCTATATTTTTTTCAATCATAAATTTATATTTATTATTTTTTTTTACTATTTTGTGAAAAAACTTAAATTATTTATTGCACTTAGATATAAAAAATGCTTTAAATTCACTATATAGTATGTAATAAATGCTAATATACAATATATAGTTGAAATTATGGGCTGGACACCAGAAAATATAGAAAAATTAAAGGAGCTTTGGGGCAAAGATCATACTGCGGGTCAGATTGCAGAAATAATAGGTGGCGTCACTAGAAATGCTGTCATAGGCAAAGCGCATAGACTTAATTTATCAGTAAAAAATTTTTCAAAAAATTCTAATTTTAAAAAAAAAACTACACCGCAAGTTGAACAAAATAAATTAACAAAAGGAAAAAGGAAATTTAAATTTAAATCATTAATAATTGAAAAAGATTTTGAGCCTGAAAACCCTAAACAACTCGAAGAACTAGATGATCAAACATGCAAATGGCCAATTGGACATCCCAATGAAAAAGATTTTTATTTTTGTGGAAGAACTTCTCTAAAAGACTTTAGCTATTGCAAACTTCATTTGCTTTATAATTTTCAACCAAAAAATAAAAAAGAAAATATACTTGATAAAGACGACGAAGTTCCTCAATTTATAGAAAAAAAAATTAAATCAGCATAATAAATTTATATCAAAGTAGTTATTATTTTTTATATAGTTTATTTCATTTTTTTATGAAAACTGACCATATTTTCTAAATCTGTAAATATACTCTGGTAAAATTTTTTCTATTGTACTAAGATTTATATTTAAATCTTTGGCAGTTAAATAATTTCCTGTTTCAATGTTATCATTTCTCAACATTAAAACTTGATCTTCAGTTAACAAAGGTTTTGGAAACAACTGTAATACCTTGGCTTGATATTTTGCAATTTTAAAAGGTACAGTTATCAAGATTCTTTTTTTTTTTATTATTTTTAACAATATTTCCATTAGTTCTTTAAATGTAAAAACTTCTGGTCCACATAATTCATAAATATTTTTATTAGTTTTTTTTTGTTCTATAACTGATAAAATTGATTTAGCAACATCAACAACATATATTGGTTGAAACTTATTTAGACCTCCACCAATTAAAGGTAAAAAAGGTAAAAATTGTGAAATTGATGCAAATAGATTAAAAAATCTATCTTCAGGTCCAAAAACTATTGATGGTCTTAATATAATAGAATTTTCAAAATTTTTAAGAATATAATCTTCACCTTTTTTTTTTGATTTCATATACGTAGAGTCTTGATTTACATCAATTCCATTTGCACTAATATGGATTAATTTTTCTACATTAAATTCTTTGCAGAAAGAGGATATTAGATAAGGAAATTTAGCATGAATATTTTCAAATCTTTGTTTGCTGTTTTCAAATAAAATTCCAACAAGATTTATAACTATATCGGAGTTTTTAATAATAGATCTTATTTTTTCTTCATCAAATAAATGTGCTTTTTCTACATCAATTTGACCTATATTTCCTAAAGGTTTTAAATATCCGTGATTATAAGGGGACCTTGTAACTGCAATAATTCTATAATTTTTTTTGGTCAATCTCCTTATTAAATGCCTACCAATAAAGCCTGATGCTCCAAAAATTGTTGCTATTTTTTGCTTCATATATATTAATGATCAAAATGACTAATCAAATAATTGTTCACAAAGATGATTTACCATCTGAGCTCGATTTAGGCAATGAAATAGCTGTTGACACTGAGGCTATGGGTTTGGAGCCTAAAAGAGATCCTTTAACCTTAGTCCAAATCTCAACAGGAAATAAAGATTGTCATATAATTCAATTAAATAGAAAAAAATATAAAGCAGATAACTTAGTAAGAATATTAGAAGATGAGAAAGTGAACAAAATCTTTCATTTTGCCAGATTTGATGTTGCTGTTCTCCAATATTTTTTAAAAGCTAATGTCAAAAATATTTACTGTACAAAAGTAGCATCAAAAATCGCTAGAACTTATACGGACAAACATGGTCTAAAAGACTTGGTAAAAGAAATTGTTGGAATCGATTTAAATAAACAAATGCAAAGTTCAGACTGGGGGTCAGAAAAATTAACTGAAAAACAGTTAAAATACGCGGCGTCAGATGTTATTTACCTTCATGATTTAAAAAAAGAATTAAATAAAATGTTAATCAGAGAAAATAGAATTGAACTACTAGAAAGTTGTTTAAAATTTATTAAAACTAGAGTTGATTTAGATTTGTCAGATTATAAAATTGATATATTTTCACATTAATGAGTAAGTTAAATTTTAATAAAATAGCAAAAGATGTAATAGACTCTGAAATTCATGCTTTAAATAAATTAAAAAAAAGTTTTAATAATTCATTTATTAAGATTGTCGATTTAATTTCAAAATGCCAAGGAAAAGTCATTCTTACTGGAATTGGAAAAAGTGGTTTAATTTCTAGAAAAATTTCTGCAACTTTATCAAGTATAGGAACGCCATCTTTCTTTTTGCACCCAAGTGAAGCTGCTCATGGAGACTTGGGTCAAATTAATAAAAAAGATATATTATTGATAATGAGCTACAGTGGTGAAACTGAAGAATTAAAAAATATTATTCAATATTGCAACAGATTTAGTATACGAATGATTGGGGTTGCTTCAAAAAAAAATAGTTTGTTACTTAGAGCTAGCGATATTAAAGTTATTTTACCAGAAGTTAAAGAGGCAGGAGTTGGTTCGATAGTACCCACTTCTTCTACTACGATGTACATTGCATTTGGAGATGCTCTATCTGTTGCTTTGATGAATAAAAAAAAATTTAATAAGTATGATTTTAAAAAAATTCATCCTGCAGGAAATTTAGGAAAAATTTTAACAACAGTTGAAGATTTAATGGTTACAGGAAATAAAATTCCGTTTGTTAACCAAGATAAAAAAATTTATGAAGCTTTAAAAATAATGACAAAGAAAAAACTTGGTGCTTTAGTAATAATAAATAAAAATAAATCTTTTGTAGGTTTTGTAACTGATGGAGACATACGAAGAAACAGTAAAAAAAGTATGGATTCAAAAAAAATCAGAGAAATAATGACAAAAAAACCTATAATTATAAGCAAAACTGCTACTGCTGCTAGGGCCCTAAAAATAATGAATAATAAAAAAATCACCTCATTAGTAGTGATAGAAAAAAATTCAAAAAAAAATAAAATAAAGGTTTTAGGTTTAATTCACTTACATTCTATTCTAGATATCGGAATACAATGAAAAAAAAAATAATTCCAATAGTTTTGATACTTATAGCAGTATCTTTTTTTGTTCTTACCTATAAAAACAATATTATCGATAAATCCTCAGAAGAAATTAAAAGTGAAATAAATGGTTTTGAAAAAAAAGAAGATTTAGAAAAAAATATGACCAATATTCTTAAAAATGTTACTTATGAAAACTATGATGAAAAAGGTAATTTTTATGAAATAAAATCGGATACCTCGGAAAGTTATCAGGATAAACCTAATGAAAGCCTTATGAAAAATGTAACTGCTAAAATTACTTTATTTGATAGTAGAATAATAATTATCACTTCAGATTTTGCGTTATATAATAGAGAAAATAATAATACAAACTTTTTTGATAATGTTGTTATAACTGAGACAAATAATAAAATTGCATCTGATAAATTAGACTTTGTTTATACTTCAAATATGATTTTTTTAAGAGATAATATTGTGATGAATAATAGTTTTGGTACAGTACTATCTGATATGGTTGATATAAATTTAAATGAAGGAATTGCAAAAATTTATATGACTGATAAAAATGAACAAGTAAAAGTAAATTATAAAGAAAATGATTAAAAAGTTTAGAATTCTTAAATTTAAATCAAAACCAGTTATACAGTTAAAAAATATATCTAAATCATTTGGAAAAAGAGTTGTTCTAAAAAAAGTTGATTTTGATGTAAATCCTGGAGAATTATTTGGTATTTTAGGTCCTAATGGTTGCGGAAAATCAACATTATTCAATTGCATATGTGGGATTATTAATCCTAATAAAGGAGATATATTTATTAATTCTGAAAGAGCAAATAATTTACCAATTCATATTCGAGCTAGAAAGTATGATCTAGCTCTAATTCCTCAGAATGCAGCTGTCTTTCTGGGACTTACAACTGAAGATAATTTGCGAGCAGTGGCAGAAATAGTTTTAAAAGATAAAACAAAAATAGATAGTAGAGTAAATGGTCTATTATCGGAATATAAGTTAGATCATTTAAAGGACCAATACGCTAAAAAACTTTCTGGAGGAGAAAGACGTAGGCTTGCAATTGCTATGAGTTTGGTGGGAAATCCAAAAATTATATTAATGGATGAGCCGTTGTCACACTTAGATCCAATTACAATAGATATGCTTAAAAGAATTATTTTAAATTTGCAGAGAAAAAATATTTCTGTAATTATCTCAGATCATAATTTTTCTGCACTTCTTAGTATTTCAGATAGATGTATTGTTATATCAGATGGAGAAGTAATTATATCTGGAAACCCAAGAGATATAATTCATGATAAAAAAGCTAAAGAATTTTATTTTGGAGAAGGTACTGTTTAGTATTTTAAATGAAAGCATTCTCCATAAAAATAAATAAAAAAATTAAAAAATTTAGCAATGTTATTAAAGTTGATGGTGATAAATCAATAAGTCATAGATTTTTTCTGATTGCTAGTCAAGCATATGGCATATCTGAAGCAAAAGGCATTCTATGTTCTGAAGATATAATAAATACTGTTAATTCTTTAAAAAAACTAGGTGTTAAAATTTTTAAAAAAAAAGATATTTATTTTGTGCATGGTTATGGCTTAGGATCTTATGTTGTAAAAAAAAATTTAACTATTAATTGCGGTAACTCTGGAACTTTAGCTAGATTAATAGTTGGCTTATTATCATCTTATCCAAATAAAATTAAAATCACAGGTGACAAATCATTAAAAAAAAGACCTATGTCCAGAATAATATTTCCATTAAAAAAATTTGGTATGAATTTTTCTCCAAAAAATAAATTGAATTTACCTTTGTCTGTTTGTGGTTCGGAAATACCAATGAATATTTATCATGAAGAAAAAATTGGTTCAGCTCAGGTTAAAAGTTCAATAATATTGGCCTCACTAAATACTCCTGGAATAACTAAAATAAAAGAAGTAAGACCGTCAAGGAATCATACTGAAAATATGTTAAAGTATGCAGGCGCAGATATATCAATTAAAAAAAAAAATAATCATAATATTATTTCAGTAAATGGACTTAATGATTACAAATCATTTAAAATTGAAATACCAGGTGATATTTCATCTGCAGCATTTTTTATAGTATTAACTTTATTAAATAATAAATCAAAAATATTAATAAGAAACGTTAATTTAAATCCTACTAGAATGGGTATTATAAAAATTTTAAAAAAAATGAAGGCAAATATTAAAATAACAAAAGTTAAAAATATGTATGGTGAAATAACTGGAGATTTAATTGTTAAAAGTAGCAAACTAAAAGCTATAAGTTGCCCTAAAAATTTAGTGCCAAGTGCAATAGATGAATTTCCAATACTAATGGTTGCAGCTTGCCGTGCTAAAGGCATTACATCGTTCAGTGGATTAAAAGAATTGAATAAAAAAGAAAGTCCTCGTTTAAATTTAATGAACAAAATATTTAAAAAAATTGGCATAAAATCAAAATTAGTTGGAGACAGTATTAAAATAAAAGGTGAACCAAATATGTTTCTTAAAAAATCTTTTAAAATAAACACAATGTATGATCACAGGATAGCAATGTCTGTTTTTTGTATTGCTCAAATTTTTGGAGGCAGTTTTACTATTTCAGACTGTCATTCGATTAATACAAGTTTTCCTCACTTCTTAAAATTAATGAAAAGTATCGGCGCTAAATATGAAATTAAATAAAAAAATAAAACTCCTTATTTCAGCCGATGGTGGTGCTGGAAGTGGTAAAACTACTGCTAGTAAATTAATTGCAAAAAAATTTGGATTAAAGTTACTTACAAGTGGTTTGCTTTATAGATATGTTGCGTTTAAGTTATTAAATTCAAAAATTATACACTCAAAAAAAAATTTGTTAGCAAACATAATTAAAAAAATAAATATAAAAAAGTTAAAAAATAAAAATTTATACGCTCCTGAGGTCACTAATTACGCTTCTATAATTGCGAAAAAAAAAAATATAAGAGATTTGTTAAAAAAATTTCAGATAAAATTTTCCAATAATAGACTTTGTATTATTGAGGGTAGAGATATTGGAACTGTTATAATACCCAATGCTGATTTAAAATTATTTTTTAAGTGTTCATTAAAAGTAAAAGCTGAAAGAAGATTTAAAGAATTTAAAAAGATAAATAAAAAAATATCTTTTAATGAAGTTAAAAAAGCTATTAAATTAAGGGATTTATATGATACAAAAAGGAAATTTAGTCCTTTACGACCAGCCAAAGGTGCAGTAATAGTGGACACCTCTAGAATAAATATAAAACAAATGGAGTCAAAATTAACGAAAGTTGTTTTAAATGTTTTAGATAATAAATATGGAAGAAATATATAAAAATTTAAACTCACCTCAAGTTAAAGAATTCGAAAATTTATTGAATACAGAATTTTCAAAAACTATTGCTAAAGAAGGAGATATAGTTGATGGAACAGTAAGTAAAGTTAGTGAAAAAGTTGTATTTGTTGAAATTCCAGGCGCTAAAAGTGAAGGAATGTTAGACATGAATGAGCTAAAATTACTTAAAGAAGACTCAGAAGTTAAAGTTGGTTCAAAGATTTCTGTTGTTATAGAAAAATTAGAAGATAAATCTGGAAATGTTATAATTTCAAGAGAGCGTGCTAAAAAAATTAAATCATGGAAACTTTTAGAGAAAGCATATGAAAAAAAGGAAGAAGTAAAAGGAAAAATAGTATCAAAAATAAAAGGAGGTTTCGTAGTTGATGTACAAAATTCTATGTGTTTCTTGCCAGGCTCGCAGGTAGATTTAAAACCATTAAAAAATATTGATCACCTCATGAATGAACCACAAAGATTTTTAATAGTTAAATGTGATAAAATTCGTGGTAACGTGGTTTTAAGTAGAAGGCAGATTTTGGAAAATTTAAGAAACGCAAACAAGGATGAAATTATAAGCAAGTATAAAGTGGGTGATATTATTCAAGGTATATGCAAGGGCATGACTGCTTATGGAGTTTTTTTTGATATCGATGGGTTTGACTCAATGTGTCATATAAATGAAATTAGTTGGAGTAGAATTACTCATCCAGATGAATTATTTACTGTAGGGCAAAAACAAAAATTAAAAATTATTTCCATAGATCCAGAAAGTAAAAAAGTGTCTGTTTCTATAAAAATGCTAACACCTGATCCTTTTGAAACAAAAATAAACAATTATGAAGTTGGAAAAAAATATCCTGCAGTTGTAAGGAAATTGATGGACTACGGGGCTTTTCTTTCTCTTGAAGATGGACTGGAAGGATTATGCCATCAATCAGAATTATCACACAAAAGGAAAAATGAATCAGCCAAAAAAATGTTTACCCTTTCACAAAAAATTGACGTAGTAGTAAAAGAAATTGATAAGGAAAAAAGAAGAATCTCACTATCTTACAAAGATACTATTCCAAATCCTTGGCAAGAATTTGAAAATAAATTTATCGTAGGCTCAAAAGTAGTTGGAAAAATTAAAAATATTACTGAATTTGCTTTATTTGTAGATTTAAAAGATACAGATTTGGACGGAATGGTTCACTATAAGGATTTAAGTTATGATGAAAGCGAAAAAGATCTTCAAAATTTTAATAAAAACCAAGAAGTTGAACTTAAGGTTTTGGAAATCGACAAAGAAAAAGAAAAAATTAGATTAGGGTTAAAACAACTTCTACCAGATCCTCTGGAATTTTTTAAAGACAAATCGAAAAGAGATATTCTTACAGTTACTGTTAAAGAACTTACAGATAATGGTATAAAAGTATCTCCTGATGGTTGTGATCTAAAATTATTAATTAAAAAAGGACAAATAGCTATTGATAAAGAAGATCAAAGAATTAGTCGTTTCACGAAAGGTGACAGGCTTGATGCTATGATACAGGAGTGTGATCTCGAAAAACGAAAAGTATCATTATCAATTAAAATGCTTGAAGAAGAAGAAAATAAATCTGCTATTAAAAAATATGGTAGTGTTGACTCTGGAAAATCACTACCTTTTGCTAATCTTAATACAGATTTAAAAAAAAAAAATAAAAAAGAAGAAAATAATTAATTTTGAGTATTGTAAAAAGTAAAATCATAGATCAACTAGCAAAAAATTATCCCACTTTATTAAGAAAAGACCTTGAAATATCATTTGATTTAGTACTTAATAAAATTATTAAGTCCTTAGGTGAGGGTAAATCTGTTCAATTAAGAAAGTTTGGAACTTTTAAAATTAAAGAACAAAAAGCACGTATTGGAAGAAATCCAAAAAATGGTACAAAGGTATACGTTAAACCAAAAAAAGTTATTAAGTGGAAAATGTCTAAAGAATTATTTAATGCGTTAAATAATAAAAATAATGATTTAAAAAACGATGAGTAAAATTATTTTAGCTCTTGATACCTCGGATATTAATTATGCAATTAATATTGCGCAAAAGTTAAAAGATAAAATTTTTACAGTAAAACTTGGTTTAGAATTTTTCAACGCTCATGGAAAAAACGGAATAAAAAAATTTAATGAAATTGGAATAAATAATTTAATGCTTGATCTAAAGTTAAAAGATATTCCAGAAACAGTCTATAAAGCTATTAAAGCATTAGAAGATATTAGTTTTAGTTTTTTAACTATTCATGGACAAGGTGGCAAATCAATGATTGAAAAGGCAAAAAAAGCTGCAAGCGAGATTAAATCTCAGCCTTCAATTATGATGGTAACAGTTTTAACTTCACTAAATGATGAAGATTTAAAAAATTTAGGAAACAACAATGTAGTAATTGATCAAGTAAAAAAATTAGCTGAAGTTGCAAAAGAAATGGCTGTAGGAATAGTTTGTTCAGGACAAGAGGCAAAAATAGTTAGAAAAATTATTGGTCCAGATCTTTTAATTTTTACACCTGGCATTCGTATGCAAAATGATAGTAAAGATGATCAACAGCGAGTTTGTTCTCCTTCACAAAGTATAAAAAATGGTTCTAATAAAATAATTATGGGAAGGAGCTTAATAAAAGGTAATATTGAGGAAAATTTAAAAATCATATCTAAATCTATTGAATTGTAAAATATGTCTATAGAATTAAAAATCTGTGGCATAAATTCTGAATATATTATTAAAACAATTTTAGAAAGTGGAGGTTGTAAATATTTAGGATTTGTATTTTATCCACCTTCTCCAAGAAATTTATCAATTCAAGAATCAAAAAAAATTACATCTAAAATTCCATTAGAAATTAAAAAAGTAGCTGTGATGGTAAAACCTGAAATTAAATTTATTAAAAAAATAAAAGATCAATTCGACTATTTTCAAATATACGATTCTTCGCCTTCAGAAATTAAAAAAATTAAATTAATCTTTCATAAAAAAATCATCCTGGCTATAAAAGTTAAAAAGAGAGAAGATATTAATTTATACAAAAAATATATTGGTATTGCTGATGAGTTTTTGTTTGACTCTTCTGGAATGGAAAAAAGCTTTTCGTTTGATTGGGAATATTTAAAAAATATTGAAATAAAAGACTGGTTTTTAGCTGGTGGTATTAACATTAATAATTTAGATCTTGCTCAAAAAATAACAAAAAAAATTGATATATCCTCTGGTTTAGAAGATAATCCTGGAAAAAAATCGCCAAAAAAAATTTTTGATTTTTTAGAAAAAATAAAAAGTTATGATTAAAATAAGAAAAAATATTCCCTTAATTGATCAACATGATAAAAAAGGCTTTTGGGGAGGTAAGTTTGGTGGAAATTTTATACCTGAAACTCTTAAAAAACCAGTAGATGATCTAGAGGTTTTATTTAAAAAACTTAGAAATGATAAAAATTTTATTAAAGAAAGAGATTATTATTTTAAAAATTGGGTAGGATCACCTACTCCTTTTATAAAACTCGAAAACTTAACAGCGCATTTAGGTGGTGCCCAAATATGGGCAAAAGTTGTATCGGAAGCTAATGGTGGTGCACATAAAATTTATAATGCTACTGTTCATAGCCTTATAGCTAAGAGAGCAGGAAAAAAATATATAGTTGGAGACACAGGAGCAGGATATGCGGGAAAGATGTTAAGTATGGCAGCAAAAAAATTTGGTTTAAAATGTAAAATATTCATGGGTGCAAAAGATATTAAAAGACAAAAACCAAATTGTGATGCAATGCGTGCAAATGGTGCTGAAATAGTTCCAGTTTATACGGGTAGTCAGACGCTTGTTGATGCTGTTAGTGAATGTATGAGATATTGGGTATCAAATTGTGATACCACTCATATGTGTGTAGGATCTACAGTAGGTCCTAATATTTTTGTTAAAATTTGTGGATGGAGTACATCACAAATTTCTAGAGAACTTCTAATTCAAATAAAAGAAGAATTTGGAAAAATGCCAAAAAAATTAAAATTATATAATTGTGTAGGAGGAGGAAGTTCGAGTTTTGGATTTTGGAATGAATTTATGCATTATGATAAAAGACAAATTGAATTTATTGGCGTTGAAGCTGGTGGACCAAAAAAAAGCAAAAAGCATGCTGCTCCTTTAACCTATGGTTCTAAAATTGGAATACTTCACGGGGCTGCTCAATATGTAAATCAAAATACTGAAGGTCAAATAGAGGAAACAGAATCAATAAGTGCAGGTTTAGACTATCCTGGTGTCTCACCACTTCATTGTTTTTTGAAAGATACAAGAAGAGCAAAATATTATGCGGCCACTGATGAAGAAGCGTTAAATGCCTATCAGTTGGTTACTAAATTTGAAAGTTTAAACCCAAGTCTAGAGCCAAGTCATGCATTTGCAGAAGCAATTAAAATAGCTCCAAAATTAAGCAAAGATACAATAATAATTGTGAACTCGTGCGGTGACGCTCAAAAAGATCGTGATATTTTAAGACAAAGATTGGGGAAATAAAAAAATGATTACATCGCCAATTAGTTTAGCCTTCGAAAAATCTAAGAAAGAAAGAAGACCCGCTTTACTTACTTATACTGTCGCTGGGGATAACACTAAAAAAAAATCATTAGAAATATTAAATTCAATTTCTAAATATGCCGATATTTGTGAGTTAGGATTCGCACATAATACTCCTATTGCAGACGGTGGACAAATTCAAACAGCTTCATATCGAGCAATTAAAAACGGTATTAAAATGAAAGATGTTTTTCAAATCGTAAAAAAATTCAAAAAAAATAAAAATGCAAAACCTGTAATTTTGATGGGTTATTACAATATGATATGCCAATATGGACAAAATGAATTTTTAAAGAAGTGCAAACAAGTAGGGGTAAATGGTTTGATTGTAGTTGATCTCCCTTGGCCAGATAATATAAATTTTGCAAAAAAATGCAAAAAAAATTCTATTAGTTTCATACAACTTTTGTCCCCGACTACATCAAAATTAAGAATGAAAAAAATTATTAATAGTTCACATGATATGCTTTACTACATTAGTATGCTCTCAACAACTGGTGGTAAACTTAAGATTTCTCCTAAAATAATTATGAAAAATTATGATAAAATTAAAAAAATTATTAAGAATAAAAAAAAAAATCTTGTAATTGGTTTTGGAATAACAAGTAAAAATATTTCATCTTTTAAAGGTTCTGATGGGTGTGTAGTTGGCTCAGAAATTTGTAAAAAAATTTCAGATTCAATAAAAAATAAACAAAATCCTGTCACAAATGTAAGTAATATGGTAAGAAGTTTAAAGATAAAATTACGATGAATTGGATAAAAGATAAAATTAAAAAATTTTCAGAACAAGTAAAAAAAGCTATAAGGAAGAGGCCATCCAAAAAAGATATTGCGGAGAGTGATTGGACAAATTGTTGTTCTGGTCCAATTTTGAAATCAGAACTAGAAGATAACCAGTGGGTATGTAAACAATGTGGAAAACATCATAGAATTACATGCAGAGAAAGATTTGATTTATTTTTTGGAAAAAATAATTATGAAATTTTAGATACACCTATACCAGTTGATGATCCTCTAGATTGGATTGATACAAAACCCTATGTTGATAGATTAAAGTCCGCAAGAAAAATTACAGGTCAAAAAACTGCGGTTATGATTGCTACTGGTTCAATAGAAGGAATTAAAATTACAGTGGCTGCAATTAATTTTCAGTTTATAGGAGGAAGTATAGCAAGTGCAGAGGGCGAAGCAATAGTTTATGGAGTGAATCATGCTATAGAAAACAAAAATCCTTTTTTATTTTTTACCGCTGGAGGCGGTCAGCGTATGCATGAATCACCTATCGCTTTGGCACAAATGACAAGAAGCACAATCGCAATTAACGAATTAAAAAAAAATAATTTACCATACATAGTATGTTTTACTGATCCAACAGCAGGTGGTATTACAGCATCTTTTGCATCATTAAGCGATATTGCGATCTCTGAACCAGGAGCTTTAATTGCTTTTGCAGGAAGACGTGTTATAGAAGCAACTGTAAATGAAACTCTTAAAGAAAATTTCCAAAAAGCTGAAAAAGTACAAGAATGTGGTTTTGTGGATTTAATTGTTGAGAGAAAAAATCTTAATGAAAAAATTGCTACGCTACTTAAAATTTTATTAAAGAAAAATGTTATTCAAAATTTAGAAAATAACGATGAGACTACAAAAAATTCAGGAACGATTTCATCGATTGCATCCTAAAAAAATTGATTTAAGCTTAGATAGAATAAAAAGATTAACTAAAAAACTTGGCAATCCTCAAGATAAATTAAAAATTATTTCTGTTATTGGAACCAATGGTAAGTTTTCAACAGCACAGGCTATTTTATCAATATTAGAAGAAAATAATTATAAATGTGATCTTTATACTAGTCCTCATATAAGAAAAATTAATGAAAGATTTATTTTTTCAGGAAAACAAATCTCAGATAATAAATTATCATATCTGCTAGAAGAAGTCGAAACAGTTAATAATCAGGAGCCAATTACATTTTTTGAAATTTTAACAGCTGCTTTTTTTTTAGGTGCCTCAAGATCTGATTCCGATATAAGCATTGTGGAAAGTGGTTTATTTCATAGATTCGATGCTTGCTCTATTATTAAACAAAATATTGCATCTGTAATTACAGCTATTGGTTTAGATCACTTAGATTGGTTGCCAAAAAACGAAAAAACAATAGATAGAATAATTTTCGAAAAAACATCAAAGCTTTTAGAATCCAATATTATTGTAGCTGAACAAAAAAATGAAGAAATAATTAAAAAAATTGATAGATCAATAAAAAAAAATAAGTCAAAAAAAATTTTTTATAATAAGAATTTTAAGTATTTTAAAGACAATAATAATTTTTTCTATTATAAAGATAGATATGGGAAATTAAAACTTCCTTGTCCAAACCTCTTGGGTGACTTTCAATTGTCAAATATTTCTACTGCAATAGCTACATTGAGAAGTGTAAAAAAATTAAAAATCAGCAATGAAAAGGTCAAGTTAGGAATAAAAAAAATTAAAAGTATTGCAAGAATACAGGAAATTAAAAAGGGTAAATTGAAAAAGTTAGCTAAAAACAATACTTTAATCATTGATGTATCTCATAATCCTTTAGGTGCATCTGTGCTCAAAACATATCTGGAATCTTTAGATAAAAGTAAGAAAATTTTTATGATTGTTGGCATGATGAAAAATAAAGATCACAGTCAATATTTCTTACATTTTAAAAATAAAGTTGAAAATATAACTGCTGTTAATATAAAAAATGAAAAAAATTGTATTAAGAAAAACAATTTAAAAAAAATAATATTAAAATCTAGTATAAAATCAAATACTGCAAAAAATATTAAGGAAGCTATTAAAAATATTGCAAAAAAAAATAAAAAAAATATTATTTTGATTACTGGATCTTGTTATCTTGCTTCGGAAGTTTTAAGCTTAAATTAAGAATTCTCTGATAGCCAGGCCTTCATGGCAGATTCTGGCACTGCACCAACTTTCTGAGCAACTAACTCTCCATTTTTAAAAATCATAACAGTGGGAACTCCCCTAACCCCAAATTTTGTTGGGCTATTTGGTGATGAATCGATATCATGATCATAAAATTTAAATTTATCTGACATTTCATCTGCAATTTTATCCATAATGGGCTTTAGAACTTGACAAGGTTGGCACCAGGTTGCACCAAATTTTACTACTGCAGAAGTTGATTTCATAATTTCATCTTCAAATAAATCATCGTTACTTTCAATCATTGGCATATATTCTATTTACTTTTTAATCATAAGAAGTCAACTAAATATTTTATTTTATATTGCCTTTTCATAATTTTTTCTAATTTCTGAAATGTATGCGTCAATATCGTTTACATATTCTAACTTATCTTTACTAACATCTTTTTCATTACGCATATTATCTATTAAAGATTCTGCCATTGGAACTGTTGTAAAACCTGCTTCTTCTACACTTAATATTTTTTTAGCTATATCCTTATGTATATTTTCATATTCTTTTTTCTCTAAAACTTCAGGTTTATTTTGGTAAATTAATCTTTTACCAAAGTATTTATATCTTTCGTCACCTATTTTACTTATAATTTTATGTTTTATTTTCCACTCTTCAGTTTTTTGAAATTCTTCCATTAATGATTGATCCATATCATTAGGAAAACCACCAGAATAAAGTTGATCTTCATATGGCAATATCTTTCTCTCTTTTTTTTTTTCTTTTGCAATTTCTCCTAACGCAAAAGATACTCTTTCGGAGAATTTTTTATTTTGAAAAATTTTTTCAGCCCTTTCTTTAAGTTTATTTAGACCAATTGATTTATACATATCTAAATCAAGTCCAAGTTCTTTATCTAAAATTATTGGATGCTTGTTGGCAGGTAAAGCTCTTGCCCATTTACCAGGTTTTTTAAGTTCATTTTTTAATTTTTGAATATCTAATTCTATTAAATCATCAGGATCTTGCTCTAAACAATATACCACGGGCCAGTTGTACTCTCCATGATTACACAGATATGTAACTATAAAAGGTCGCGCTTTTCCATAATAATAAAATACAGTAGTAAATATTCTATCTTTCTCTAAAATATCTAAAACTTTATGTTTTGATGTTGTATTAAATGACTCTTCATAAATTTTGTTAGCTTTTTTTTTAATAATTTTCATTATTCCTAAACAAGCTTCGCAATCAGAAATAGCTGTATGAAATTGATCTACTTTTATATCATTTATGTTGCTTAAATTTTCTAGTTTAAAAATCGGATTTTTTTTTTCTGATAATGACGTATTAATTGAGTTAGGAAAAAAAAGCTTACTACTTCTCGCAACTGGTAAAAAATCTGCCTGTTCATTTGAATTTGTGTTTAATGCATAAGCAGGAAATAGGCTTTTATAATTTTCCTTTTGAATCATTATGAAATCAAAACCTATAGAATTCCATCCTATCCAAAAACAAGGACTCCATTTTTTAACAATTTTATTTAACTCTTTCATTAGTTCGTAGTGGCTCATATTTGAATTTTTCATCTGATAAAGACCTTTATTAACCCATAAACTATATGGATCAGGCACGTATCCTGGTTTGTTATTACAGTTTAATTCAAATCTATCTAATTCTTTTAATTCTGAATTAACTAATATCCCAGCAATTGAGATTATGCTTCCGTAGCTAGTTGAAGCTGATTGGGATTCTAGATCTATTATTGCAATATTTTTCATAATAAAAAATTAAAATTTTTTCGTTTCATTTCTCCAACGACAATTATCACAATATTTTCCTGGATTAGGTGGTTGCTCCATCTCTAGACATTTTTTTAATTGAATCAAAGTATCTTCAATATAGTCAGTTTTTAAATTATATGACAACAAAGTAGTTTTAAAAGATAGTTTGCCCTGAAAAATTTTTTGATTTCCATCTCTAGCATTACAAATAAGCCAGTAGCCTGTTTTAAAAACATTAAAATTATTAAGTTTAAGCAAATAACAATAAAAATCCAACTGTCTTAAGTAAGATTTATAGTAATAAGCAGAGGAGTTAACGTAATCAGGATCATTTTTATTTGAAGTTGCTTTATAATCTATAACAACAATTTCATTTGTATCTTTATTAAGCCATAAGTCATCAAGTGCACCAAATAAAATAAAGTTTGTTTTCTTTGACTTTGCTTCAACTCCTTTCTTGTTATTTCTGTACGCATCTAGTTTTTCCTTTTCTAGGTTATATGGAATAAAATTTAAGTTATATTTTTTAAAAATTGGATGTGGCTCACCTTTTATTCTTAAAAGATCAAATTCTTCTTTTAAAAGAGTGTCAACCCTTGAATTAATTGGATGTCCTGGTTGTCCTGGTGGATCAATATTATGATTTACTTTTAAATAAAAACAAAAAGGACATTTTATAAAACTATCCCATTTTGATCTACTTAATCTCATGAATTTTCAATCTCTTTCTTCTTTTCAACATCTAAATTTTCAAGGCGATCTGCTTTATTTTTTATTTTGTCAGATGAAGTTTTAACTTTTTTAAATTCATCAGAAATGTCCTGATGCCATTTATCAATTTCACTAATTCTTTCACTTAATAGAGTTACATCTTTTATTATTTTAACCATTTCTTTCCTTATTAAATTTGAATTTTCATTCATGATGTAACCTTCTGCAAAAAGACGATATGCTCTCAGCATTAACCATAATGTGCTTGGACTGCAAATTTGAACATTCTTTAATCTTGCAGCGTCCATGTAATTATTTTGATTTTCATTAATATAATTAAAAACTGCATGTGATGGGACAAACATTAAAGCTACATTGGCAGTTTCACCTTCTATAAGATATTTGCTCGATACATCGCTTATATGTTTTTTGATCGCAGCATCAAAATCACGTTCTAACATTTTTTTTTCAGAAATATTTGGATTATTAAGCAATTTATTTGGTAAAGGAAATTTAGAATCTATTGCAATTTTATTGCCCTTTTTTCCAAGATCTAAAGTACAATCTGGTATTTTTCCGTTACTTAATGCTTTGTGCATATAATAAAATTTTTTTGGGATACTGTCGGAAACTATATCCTCTAATTCTCTATCTCCAAAACTACCGCGCGCTTGTTTATTATCAAAAAATATTTTTTTAACATCTACAATATCACCGGACAAATTAGTTACATGTTTTTTTAATTCGTTAATATTTTTTTGCGCCTCATCAATCACAGTAAGTCTTTGTTGTATTTTTTCAATACTTTGAATTGTTGATTGTGATTCTTTGCTTTGAGTATCTTGTTGGTTTTTAATAGACTCTCTTATTACCTGGCCCACACCTCTCTCGATTGGAGAAGCGGCATCTTTAAAAGCATTCTTAAGTTTATCTTCACTAATACTTTGTGCTTCAATTTTTTTTTCTTGCTCAGCTAGTTTATTTTTTAATTCAAAAATTAATTTGATAACAAAAACTGTTATTAATAAAACTAATAGTAATAGTATATATATTAAAATATTTTCCATGAATCTAATAAACTATCTTTTCAAATAATATTGTATGTATTTGAAGTATTTATAAAGTTTTAGGGTACTGCGGTATAAATTACTTAGTTTACAATACAATATGATCAACTAATACTCGATATTTCCAATATATTATTTCTTTATTAAAAGTCAATACAAGATAGACAGTATTTCAATTTTCATGATAAAATTTGCTGATGAAATTAATATTAAAATTTTTTTTTCTAATTTTTCTTTCATTGATTCTAACAAATCATGCCATTGCTGATTGTGATTCGAAACCAAGCGATGGTGTTTCTTACGAAGGTTGTGCCTTTGCCGATGGTCAAGATTTGTCTGGAACTTTTATACCTAATTCAAATTTAACATTTACTTCTTTTATTCAAGTAAATTTTACAAAAAGTATTATGATGAATTCAAATCTTTCAAATGGAAATTTTTCTGAAGCAAATTTTTTTAGAGTAAATTTGTACGAATCAGTTTTTGAAGGAGGAAATTTCGAAAAAGCTAATTTTGAAAGCACAAACTTAACAAGAGCAAATTTTAAGGCAGCTACTCTTATTGAAGCTTCTTTTAAAAATGCAAATTTATATGGAGCAAATTTAACAAATGCAAATATACTAAATACAAATTTTGAAGGTAGTAATTTAAATGAAGTAACTTGGACTAACGGAAAAAAATGTGGTGCTGACAGCATCGGAAAGTGTAATAAATAATACTATGTCAATTTGGGGAAGTTTAATTGGAGGTATGGTAGGTTTTTCTCTTGGAGGACCTTTTGGAATGTTGTTAGGTTCTTTAATTGGAGGAAAAATTTCAAGAGCTAGAGCTTCAAAATCAAACTTTGGTGCTTTTGCCCGGCCTCAACAAATTTTTGCTTTATCTTTAATAGTTTTATCTGCTAAACTTAGTAAAGTTGATGGCCAAGTAAGCAAGGAAGAGCTTGTAGCAGTGAGAGATAAGCTTAAAATTCCCGAAAATGAAATAGATCAAGTAGGTAAAATATTTAATAAAGCAAAGGAAGAAAGTACGGGCTATGAACCTTATGCGCAGCAGATAGCTCAAATTTATAGGAATAATCTTAATGTTCTTGAAGAAGTAATTAATATCCTTTTTTATATTGCTGAAGCTGATGGAAATGTAAGTGCATCTGAGCTAAATATGATCCAAAAAATAGGACAAATCTTTGGATTAAGTCAGGCCCAGTTTAATTCGATTAAAGAAAGTAGAAAAACCTCAGATAAATTGAATCCTTACATAGTTTTAGAAAGTAAACCAGACGACAGTCTTCAAGACATTAGAAAGAAATATTTAAAATTAAGCAAAGAACATCATCCTGATATACTGATGAATAAAGGTGTTCCCAAAGAAGTTATTGAAGAAAGTAAAAAAAAAATGAGATCAATAAATTCCGCTTGGAATCAAATCCAAAAATTAAAGACTAACTAAAATTATGTCTACTAAACCTGTAATTAAATAAATTGAAAATACAAAAGCAAGAATTACAATAAAATACATTATAGTTACTACACTATCTCTTTTATTTCTTAGTCTAAGAAATGGTTTATCTTCTAAATCATAAAGGTCTTTTCTATCTTTTACTCTATAATCATCAGTGTATCTCCAAAGAGAGTTTGGCATTCTTGGATCGGTTTGGTTAAAATAGTTTATCCATGAAACTAAATATTTAAATAATATAAAAGTAATTATTAACAGTAATGTAGAAGTAATCATTAAAAAAATTATTTAAAATTGTTCAGTCTCAGTTGATCCATCCATTGCGGTTGTAGAACTTTTTCCAGAACTAATAGTATTTGATACTGCATCAAAATAAGAAGTTCCAACTTCTCTTTGATGCTTTACACTTGTATAACCATCTTTTTCTCTTGCAAATTCTTGTTGTTGAATCTTGGAGTAAGCTGTCATACCTTTAGATTTATATTGTTCGGCTAGTTCAAAAATTGCAAGGTTTTGGGTATGAAAACCAGCCAATGTAATAAATTGAAATTTATAACCCATCTGACTTATCTTCACTTGAAATGAAGCTATCTCATCATCTGACAAATGTTTTTTCCAATTAAATGATGGAGAACAATTGTAAGCAAGCAATTTTCCTGGAAATTTAGAATGAATTGCATCTGCAAATTTTTTAGCTTCCTCTAAATTTGGTTGAGCAGTTTCACACCAGATAAGATCACTATATGGAGCGTACGCAAGGCCTCTTGAAATAGCCTGTTCTATTCCATGTTTAACATAAAAAAAACCTTCGGGGGACCTTTCTCCTGTTAAAAATGCTTTATCATTTTCGTCATGATCATTGGTTATTAATTTTGCAGCATTTGCATCTGTTCTTGCTAAAATTATTAATGGAACATCAGCAATATCAGCTGCTAGCCTAGCAGCTTTTAAATTTTTTATCATAGTGCTGGTAGGAACTAAAACCTTTCCTCCCATGTGGCCACATTTTTTTTCGCTGGCGAGCTGATCTTCAAAATGAACTCCCGCTGCACCCGCTTTTATAAATTTTTTAGCAAGTTCAAAAACATTTAATGGACCTCCAAATCCTGCTTCACCATCAGCAATGATTGGCAACATATAGTCTACTCGATCTGACGGCTTCATAGTTCCATCTTTAATTTCCATATGTTGTATTTGGTCTGCTCTTATTAAAGCATTATTCATTGCTTCAACTAGTTTGGGTGCACTATCAAAAGGATACAAAGATTGATCTGGATACATTTCTCCAGCACTATTTGCATCAGCGGCTACTTGCCATCCGCTTAAGTAAATTGCTTTTAGTCCTGCTTTTGCATGTTGAACAGCATGGTTTCCAGATAAAGATCCTAAAGTGTTTATATATTCCTCAGAATTAAGAAGATTCCATAACTTTGTAGATTGATTTTTGCACATGGAGTACTCTATTTTTATAGATCCCTTTAATCTTTCTACTTGTTCTGGTGTATAGTCTCTTTTGATTCCTGCAAATCTTTTTAGATCATATGATACATTTGTTTTTGCCATAAATTAATTTCTATAAATTTTTGACTTTAAAAAAAGAGACAATATTTAACCTAATTACTCAGAAATTTCTTCTACGTGGTGATTTTCAGCAAAGCAAATATCATCATGGTAAGAAACACAATTACTTGGTTTGTTATTTGGAATATTTGTTTTGATCATTTGTAAACAATATTTACAAATTTACAAAAACTCAAGTTTTTACTTGTAAATCATATAAATTTATTTACAATATATTTTGTAAATATTTACAAATTTACAAAAATGAAAAAAACCTTTAATTACGGACATAAAATAAGAGAAAGAAGGCAAAAAAGAAATATAAGATCGAAAGATCTTGCAAAAAAACTTGAGATCGATGCATCATTTTTAAGTTTGATTGAACATAATAGAAGAGTCCCAAGTTCAGATTTGTTGTTAAAGATTTGTAAGGAACTAAATTTAGACAATAAAGATCTTATTGAGAATTCTGATCCCGGACTTGAAAATAATGTAAAAGATATAGTCAAAATAAGCTTACTCGAAGACTTGGATATAAGACCAGACGAAGCTGAAGAGATAGCTAGAATAAATCCTAAAATAGCAAAAGCTTTACATCGTCTTGGCAAAGATCATATAGATAAAGAACATAGTTTAGAAAAAAAGATAAAAGAAAAAGATGTTTTTCAAGGAGATCTGGTTGCAGATTTTATTCAAGAACGTAAAAACTGGTTTCCTAATTTAGAAGATTTTGCAACAAAGACTAACGAAAAAATAAAAATAGATAACAGAAAAGGATATGAGTCTATTTGTGAATATTTAAAAAGCAAACACAACATAAATGTTGTAGAAAAAATTCCAACTGAAGAAGAATCATACTCAAGAGATTTTAAAAAAGAAGAAAAAAAACTTTTTTTATCTGATTTGCAACCACAGGAAACTAAAAAATTTTTTGCAGCATATACTGTTGCACAATTAGAAGCTGATGATTTAATTGAAGAAGAGCTTAATGAATATTTTCCTTTTAAAAAAAATAATTCTGTTAGAACAGATGCTAAGAAATCTCTTTTAAACTATGTAGCTGGATCAATTCTAATGGAATATAACAAATTCTTTCAAGAATGTGTTAAAAAACATAGATACGATCTAGAATTATTGCAAAATATTTTTGGGTGCTCATTTGAGCAAATTTGTCATAGAGTAACTACACTGCAGAAAGAAGGTCAATCAGGAATTCCAATGCATATGCTTCGTGTTGATCGCTGCGGAAATGTATCAAAAAGATTCTCGCTTTCAGGAATAGAATTGCCCAAATCTCATGGAGCTTGTGTTCTTTGGAATGTTTTTTCAAGTTTTAGTACCCCGGGAAAAATTACTGCAGCTGTTAGTAAAATGACGGATGGTGAAAGATATATTTGTATAGCCCGAACAGTTGAAAAAGGAATAACAAGATATGGCGAAGAAAAAGGTTTATTAAGTATTGGCCTTGGATGTAAAATTGAACATTCAAAAAAATTTATTTACGCTGACAGACTTAATTTAGATGACACAAAATCTGAAGTAAAAATTGGCGTATCATGTAGAACATGTGATAGAAAAGGTTGTTCTCAAAGAGCTTACCCCCATCTTACCGGTTATAGACCAGACACTAGTTACAGAGGAGCTTCAAATTATGATTAATAATTTAAAAAATTGAAAAAAAATATCCATATATTTACTCTGTTCATTATAATAATTACTGGTTATATATCAGATACAAATACTATGGAAAAAAAACCTTACCATCACTTACCAGATGGAACTTTTAGAAATCCTGAAGGATCCCCACAAAGAGACTCGTCTTTTAATTGGAGTTTTAAAGTATTTAACAAAGAAAAGAAAAAAATTAATATAGATATCCCGCCTGGGCATGTAATAAATAAAAGTGAAGTATTAAAAAACCTTAATAAGTTTAAAAATAATGATTATATAGCATGGATAGGCCATGCTACTTTTTTAATTAAGCTTGGTGACACAACTATTATTACAGATCCAGTTTTTGAAAAAAATATGGGACCTTTGTTTTTTGGTCCTAAAAGATATGTCGACCCAGCAATTAATCTTGATGAGATACCCGAGGTAAATTTGTTTTTATTAACTCATAATCATTATGATCATTTAAGTAGCAGAACTATACAAAGATTTCCTTATAAAAGAGCTAAAGTTTTAGCTCCACTTAAGCTTGGAAAATATTTTACAAAAAATGGCTTTGCAGATGTAGAAGAAATGGATTGGTATGATGAAATAAAAATAAATAATTTAAAAATTACCTTTATGCCTGCTGTCCATTGGTCAAAAAGAAGTTTATGGGACACAAATAAAACTTTGTGGGGAAGTTTTTTAATTGAATATAATGGTAAAAAATTATTCTTTGCGTGTGATACTGGCTATGGAAATATTTATAAGGAACTTGGAAATAAGTATGGGCCTATTGATTTAACTTTTATTAATATAGGAGCATATAATTTCTATCCTATGTCATCTAAAAAAGATAAATCCATATATCATACAAATCCTGAAGAAGCATTAAACATAGGTCAAGATTTAAAAAGTAAAAAAGTTTTAGGAATGCATTGGGGAACTATAATATTATCTTTAGAACCAATTTTTGATCCACCTAAACGCTTTAAAAATTCTTCAAATCAATATGGCTATCATCCTGATGATGCAATTATTTTTAAAATAGGAGAAATTAAAAAAATTGATAACTTAATTTAAAGTTGGTTGATCTTTTTTTTTTTTATCTCTTTCTTTAGATAACATCTGTACTAATTGATCAACCATATAATCTGAAGCTTTAAAAATTTCTTTTGTTTTAAATTCTTTTGAAATATTTTTTTCTGGATTCGTTCTATCTTCAATTATAATTCCTTTTTTAGGGTTATTATCTTTGATATAAGTTAATAACAAAAAATCAGTTTCTTCAGCATCATCCCATTTTATAAAGATTTCAGAACTTTCCCAACGTTGGTCAATACATCTTAATATAGATCTATGCTTTGGTATAAATCTTTTATTTATTTGAAAAACTAATGAATTCATACTTCTGTAATAAGATTCTAATGCAAATTCTATCTTTTGCCTTTCTTGATTGTAAACTTTTTCTTTTTCTAATAAAATGCTTCTATCATCACCTTCTAAAACTTTGACACCTAGCGATTCTACACGTTCTCTTATTTTTTGATCTCTTAATGCCCTATATTTTTCTTTGAGTTTTTCAATTCTTATTTGTAGTTCAGAGTAATCTTCTCTTTCTTCTTTTAAAGAAATTTTTTCTAAATTTTCTAATTCTTTAATCTCTCTAGCTCTAAAGCGCTCTATTTGCCTTTGAAGCTTAATTTCAACTAAGAATTTTTTTTGTTTTTCTGCTTGTTCTTTTCTTATTGCTAATTGTTCTTTTTTTAAAAAATTTTTAATATCTCTAGTTCTTTCTTTTTCTAACCTAATTTCATCTTTTAAAGTTTTTTCTTTAAGTTCTATCCTTAATTTTGTTTCTAATTTTATTTTTTTTTCTTCTTGCTCTAACTTATCCTGGTCTTTTTTTATTTTCTCTTCATTTTTTTTTTCTATATAATTATTATATCTAGATATAATAGGATCAAATAGATTCATTATAATTTTTTTAAAATTAAAAAAATCTATAAACTTTTTTTCAACTTTTTTTATTAATTTATTTTTTTTTAGACTTATTTTTTTTATTTTAAAATTATTTTTTTTTTTTTGTATTTTTTTATTTTTTATTTTTTTTACTAATTTTTTTCTACTTTTTTTTTTGGGAGAGCTTTTTTTTTTAGTCTTTTTAATAAATTTTTTTTTATGTTTTTTTATCTTTTTTTTTTTATTTTTTTTTAAATTTTTCTTTAAGAAGCGTTTTGATTTTTTTTTATTTTTTTTTTTCATAAACTCAATTACTAAAAACTTATCAATAAAATATTAATAAATATAGTCTCTTGTATTAGGAGCGGTTGTTAGATTTTTTGTTAATTGAAATTGAAATACAACCTGATCTCCCCATTTAAATGCCATTTCACACGATGCTAGATAAAATTCCCACATCCTGAAAAAATTTTCATCAAACATTTCTAATGCTTTACTTTTATTATTTACAAATCTTTCTTTCCAGTTTCTTAAAGTATGTGAATAATGTGTCCTTAAAACCTCTATATCTGATATAATAAGGCCTGATTTTTCAATGGGCCCGACCACTTCGCTAATACTTGGGGTATATCCACCTGGAAAAATGTACTTAGTGATCCAAGGCTGCGGATCTCTTGGTCCGTTAACAGATCCTATTGTATGAATTAATGCAAGACCATCTTCATTTAACAAATTATTTACTTGTTTAAAAAATCTTTTGTAAAACTTTCTACCTACGTGCTCAAACATACCAACACTTACTATTCTATCAAATTTTTCGTTTAAATTTCTGTAGTCAGCTAATTTATATTGTACTTGATTTTCTAAATTATTTTCTTTGGCCTTTTGTAAGCTATATTGGTATTGATTTTCAGATAAAGTAATTCCCACTACTTCACATTGTGTCTTTTTTGCAATTTCTAGAGCTAGTGATCCCCAGCCACTACCAATGTCTAATACTTTTAAATTGGGTTTTAAATTTAATTTTTTAATTATATGATCAATTTTATTATTTTGCGCAGTCTCCAGACTGTCATTTTCATTTTTAAAGTAAGCACAAGAATATTGTCTTTTGGTATCAAGAAACAAGTCGTAAAGATCATCTGAGATATCATAATGATGCGCAACATTATTTTTTGATTTCTTAACAAAATTAAAATTTGTTAGGTATCTATAGCTTCCCCTAATTTTATTTAATATCTCACCAAAAATATTAATTTCTTTCCTTCCTATATTTTTTAAAGCAATCTCTAAGAAATCAGATATTGATCCATTTTCAATTTTGAGAGTACCTTTGGTATATGCTTCTCCAAAATATAAATCTGGATATATTAATAGTTGATAATGAAGTTTTCTATCTAATAATTTTATTGTTATTGAATTTTCTTTTAAAGGATTTCCAATAATATATTTTTTTTCATCTGCATCTATAAGAATAAATCCTTCTTTTTTAATTAATCTATTTAAAAAACTAGCTAACTGCATCTTTTAAGCGGCCTCTATTTTTCTTAAACTAAAATTTAATTTGTTTAAATCTTTAATTAACTTATTTTTATCATCCAAACTTAAAAGATTGAGCGGAGGTAAAACATTTTTATACATTTTATTTTTTTCTAAAAGAAATGTATGAAGTCCAGAAATTAAATTAAATTGATCAAAAACTTTTCTTATACTACAAAGTTTTTCATTAAATAGTTGTTTATCTTTTGAAAAAAAATCATCATAAACTTTTCTTGATAAAGAGGCTGTAACGTTGCAAGTAGCAGAAATAATTCCTGAACAGCCAACTTCTAGTCCCTTAAGTAATCTTAATTCTGAACCAGGAAAAATAGAAAAATTTTCTATTTTTAAATTTTCATATAAATTATACGTACTATCTTTTAATCCTATAATTTGACTTGGAAATTTTTTAACTAATTCCTCTACGCAAGATATACTAAATTTATAGCCACATAGTTTTTCAAAATTATATAAAATAATTTTTGATTCTGGTAATTGTTCTACAATTCTTGAATAAAATTCTATAACTTCTATATCACCATATTTATAATAAGCTGGAGGCATTATTAAATAATTATTAAATCCTAGTGACATAGAAATTTTCATTAGGTTTATTGTTTCTGCCAAGGAATTTAAACCAGTTCCAATTAAATATTTGTCTTTATGTCTGCTTAAAGAAAGTTCATTTAATAAATTTATTTTTTCACTTATTGAAATAAGTTGTGCTTGACCTGTGCTTCCAAAAATAGCAACTCCATGGCACCCTTGGTTAATTAGATTTTCAGCATGATTAACGGTATTCTTTAAATCTAATGCCAAATTATTGTTTAAAATTGACATAGAGGCCGCAAAAATACCTTTAATTTTAGTCATGATATAAATTCTTTTTTTAATAAAAGTAATATAATTATTTTTAAAATGAAACTGAAAAAAAGAAATAAAATTTTTATTATAGGAAGCGGCGTAATAGGCGCATATTTATCAAAATTACTTATTAAAAAAAAATTCGAAGTAATAGTGACCAGTAGAAAAAAAAGAGGATATGAAAGCAATTATCGTAAGCTAGGAGTGAAAAATAAAGTTAAATTTATAAAATTAGATGTTTTAAACAAACAAAATATTAAAAGTTTAATATTTAAATTTAATCCAAAAGCAATTTACTATTTAGCTGGACAAAGCTCTGTCCCTGCAAGTTTTAAAATGAGGTTAGAAACATTTAGGTCTAACTATCTAGGCGCAGCTAATTTTTTATCCATTTTAAAAGAAGAAAATCTAAAAACTAAATTTATTAAAGCTAATAGTGCGTATATATTTAATGGTAGCAAAAAAAAAATAACCATTACATCAAAACTAGCTAAACCAGAAAGTCCTTATACAAATTCTCAGATAAAAGCATTTAAAATCGTTAAAAAGTTTAGAAAAAAACATAATGTAAAATGTTATAGTGCAATTTTTTTTAATATCGAGTCAGATTTAAGATCCAAAAAATTTATAACTAAAAAAGTTTGTATTCTAGCAAAAAATATTAAACAAAAAAAAATAAAAAAAATGTATGTTGGCAATATAAATACTATTAGAGATTTTAGTTGGGCCCCAGAAATTGTAAAGGCTTTATATCTGATGATGTACCTAAAACCTTGTGATTTACTCATAGGTACTGGAAAATCTATGAAAATTAAGAATGTAATAAAATATGCTTTCGAATATTGGAAATTAAATTATAAAAATTATATTAGTATTGATCAAAATCTAATTAGAAAAAAAGAAAGAAATAAAATTGTTGGATCAATGTCAAATACTTTTAAAAAATTAAAAAAATGGAATTGGAAACCAAAAATATATGGAAAAAAATTGATATATAAGATGGCAAGAAATTCTTAAATTTTATGAAAATTGGTACTTTTTTAAGCTATAAAGGTTTAGGTGCAAATTTACTTCACCTTTCATATTGCCATCAAATTGCAAAAAAATTTAAACCAATAACTTTATTAACTTTATGCCCTAATATGAAAAAAGTTGTGAAGGATGATCCTTTAATCAAAGATATTATTTGTATAGAAAAATATTATAGAAGATTTTTTGATATAATTAAATTAGGAAAAATTTTAAAAAAATATGAATTAGATTATTTATTTATTTTTTATCCTAGTCCTAGGCTCTATCTTGCTGCCAAATATGCTGGTATTAAAAATGTATATTCCTATCCATTTTTCAAAAAAAAAAAAACTTCACTTGGTTAAGGCGGCTAAAAAGTTTACAGAAAAAACTTTAAAAATAAATAATTGCCCTACTGATACTGATTTATATATTAGTGAGGTAAATAAAAAAAAAGCTACTGAAAAAATTTATAAAAATAAAAAAAATATTATAATTGGAGCTGGGTCCTCTGGGCCTACACAAAAATGGGGAACTGATAATTTCATAAAATTAATAAAACTAATTAAACAAAAAAAAAATTCTCATTTTTTTATACTTTGTGGACCAAACGAAAGTTATATTGCTGAAAATATTATCAAAGAAATAGGTAGCGAATATTGTACTTCTTTAAGTAAAAATACCATTGATGAAATTGTTCCATTAATATCTGTATGTGATTTATATATAGGAAATGATTCTTTCGGTCATCATGTTGCTTCATTATGCTCCAAACCGAGTATAATAATACTCTTAGACTCTCCACGAGCCTATAGTGATTGGAGTGCTTATCAGAATAGAATCATATCTACTGATACGACAATAGATAAAATAAACCATGGTTCATATACATCACAAAATGTAGTTTCGGTTGATCAAGTATTCACTAAAGTTTTGGAATTTATCGAATGATCTTTATTGTGATTATGTGATATTTTTATCAACCAAATCTCTTGCTTCATTAACAATACTGGCTAGCTTTGCTGTTTCTGGAGAGATATCTGGGTGTACTTTACTGATAATTTTTTTATGCGCATCACTAACTTCTTTTTTTGTATATTTTTTTTTTATATCAAGATTTAATATTTGATATGCTTCATTTAAAGACATATTTGAAGAAGACGAGAAAGCGTTTCTATTTTGCCCAAAGTTAAATCTGCCTGAATTTTTTAAAACTCTTAATAACCCCCAAATTCTCATTAATTGAACTAAAGTTAAACCTGCCTTAGTTTTAATAAGCGGCAATATTAATAAAGCAATAGGTAATGTGAGAATAAATCTACCGGCATAAACTAAAATACCTGCAAAAATTACGGATAAGATTATCAAAAAAATTCGAATAAAACTGGTAATTCGCTTGCTACTTGTTTTAACAAACCAGCTAAGAATTAAATAAATTATGACAAAAATAATTAGTGTAAAAAACAGTATATTCATATATTAAAATTAATTTTCAATGAATATACCTAAATTAAGACAACATAGGACAACAAAAAAATACCACGGAATAACAATAAATGACGATTATGCCTGGGTAGACCAGCCTAATATTATTGAAGTATTACAAAAACCAGAAAAGTTAATTCCAGAAGTAAAAAAATACTTAGAAGAAAATAATCAATTAACTGAAAAATATTTTGGTGACGTAAAAAATTTACAGAAAATTTTATTTAAAGAAATCAAAAGTAAAATTAAACTTGATGATGAAAGTTTAAAATTTAAAGATGAAAAATATTTTTATTGGACCAAAACTACCAGGGAAGGTAATTATGGAAAAAAATTAAGACAAAAAATTGGAACCTCAAAGATAGAAACTTATTTTGATGGAGATAAAGAAAAAGAATTAAGCGGTTCTAAATATTTTGGTATAGGGGCTATAGCAGTTTCCCATAATGATGAATTGATGGCATACTCATTAGATCTAAAGGGTTCGGAATATTATGATATTTTTTTAAAGGATATATCATCTAACAAAATCATAGAAAAAAAAATTGAAAATACATCTGGTTCAATAGTTTGGGAATTAGATAGTAAAAGTTTTTATTATACACCACTAGATAAATTTCATCGTTCAAGAAAGATTTATAAACATTTAGTAGGCACTTCTTCTAAAGATGATCAATTAATATTTGAAGAGAAGGATGAAACTTTTTCAGTGGGCATATCGTTAACATCTGATGAAAAATTCTTTGTAATTAGTACATCTGACTCAGAAACAGTTGAAGAATATTTTTTTCCTGTAGGTCAAAAAATTGTCAAACCTAAACTGTTTAGATCTCGTAAGAAGGGAATTAAATACTCAGTCGATAGTTGGAAAAACCACTGGTATATTCATACAAATGAAAATGCTTTAGATTATCAAATACTTCGATGTAATCATTCAGATATAAACAATACAACTGTTTTTATTTCTCCAAAAGATGAGACCATAATTGGTTCGCTCGAATTCTTAGATGAATATATAATAAGAAGTGAAAAATCGGATGCTATTCCTAAAATTTTTATAAGAAATATTTCTTCAAATTTTGAAGAAGAGTTAATTATTTCAGATGAACCAGTTGGGTCTCCTGGTGCTTCACTTATGCAGAAAGATACGAATACATTTAAAATATGGATATCTTGGGATAGCTTGGCTACACAAGGTAAAATATATGAATATAATATCAAGACCAAAGAAAAAAAATTAGTCAAAGAAATTGAGATTCCATCGGGACACAATCCGGATAACTACAGAGTAGAAAGATTAAAAGCAATCTCGCATGATGGAAGGAAAATTCCTATTACTTTAATAAGAAAAAAAGGCTCTATTCTTGATGGAAAATCAAAATTACTTTTGTACGCATATGGTTGTTACAAGCATAGTGTGCCTGTAGGTTTTGGAGCTTCAAGATTTTGCTTAATTGATAGAGACATTACATTTGCAATCGCTCATGTGAGAGGCGGAGGTGAATTAGGAGAAAAATTTTATGAAGAAGGTAAAATGATGAAGAAAAAAAACACCTTTAAAGATTATATAGCTTGTGCAGATTATCTTATTAAAGAAAAATATACTTACAAAGGAGGTTTGGCCTTTTTAGGTGGAAGTGCTGGTGGTACTACAGGTGGAGCAGTGATAAATATGGCACCAGAATTATTTTTTGCAGCATTGCTTTTAGTTCCATATGTTGATTGTTTAACCACATCCTTAAATGATAAACTACCATTAACTCCTGGAGAATTTGAAGTATTTGGTAATCCTAAAAAATATAAGGAACATTTTGAATATATTAAATCATACGCACCTTATAACAATTTACATAAAATTAAATATCCTCCTATGTTTGTAACATCCTCAATTTTTGATAACCGCGTTTTATATTCTGAAGCTGTTAAATATATTGCCAAACTAAGAGATTTAAAAACTGATGAGAATATACAATTATTAAAATGTAAGCTAGAAGCTGCTGGACACGGAGGCTCATCTGGTAGAGATAATGCAATTGAAGAACTAGCAGAAGAATTTAGTTTTATATTAAAAAATGCAAATATAAAAAGTTAATATACACTTGAAATATAAAAACTCATTACTACATAATAATTGTAAGTCGCCTAATGGGGCTTGCATAAATTAACCTTGCTAAAAAAAAGGAGGAAACATGACAAGTAAGGATCTATCGATCTTTAATTCACTTAGACCATTTAGTATTGGATTTGATAATATGTTTGATCAATTTGAATCTATATTGGGAAATGGTGGATTATCTGTTCAATCAAATTACCCTCCATATAATATTATAAAAGAAAGCAAAAATAAGTATGCTATTGAATTAGCAGTTGCTGGCTTTAATAAAAATAATATTGAAGTGGAATTTGAGGACAATTTATTAACAGTCAGAACAAAGCAAATTGATAAGACTGTTGAAAATGATGATGATGGTAAAATTGTTCATAGGGGAATTTCTCAAAGACAATTTGCTAGATCATTTACAATTGCAGACGATGTAAAAGTGAATGGTGCTGAATTAAAAGATGGTTTGCTAACTATTTCTTGTGAAAAAATCATACCTGAA
>MDSV01117243.1_pt1 | contig 43799 bp, 41 predicted proteins | sample 810851 | NCBI WGS metagenome assembly MDSV01 (sample SAMN05326640, study PRJNA326480) | marine metagenome | isolation source: seawater | place: Atlantic Ocean: North East | collected 2012
ATTATTATCCTGGCATATGTTAAAGGGCGCTTAGCTCAGTCCGGCAGAGCGCTTCCCTTACAAGGAAGAAGTCACAGGTTCAAATCCTGTAGCGCCCACAAGGGTTTTTCAGAAATATACTTTATTAAAAACTAGCAAATGAAATACATTTTGCCATAATGAATTTATGATTATTCGACTTTATGGATTTATAAAAAGTTATTTAGTTTATGTAATCATATCTTTTTCTATATTTGCTTTAATTTATAATATAATTCATTATGACCCTGTTCAAGGATATGATGCAGAGGCTCATTACAACTATCTTTATTTTCTTTCTATGTACTTGCCACAAAATTTTGTTTTACCGACAATTGAAAATACAAGAGAATTTTTCAATCCGCCTCTACCCTATATGTTTCCCGCAATGGCACAGGTAGTTTGCAGAAATATAATTTCATCTGCTGATTACATAAGTGACTGTAAATTGTTTGTTGGAACAACTACACAAATTTTTCAAACAATACTCTACTTATTAACTTTGTTGTTTTATTTAAAATCTTTTAAATTGTTGAAAAATAATAATTCCTTATTAAATATAAATTTAATTTTAATGATTTCTTTATTATCTGTTAATTACAGAACAATTTCAATGATTCGAGGAGAGCCTTATATACTCCTTTTTAATAGTATCTTAATTTATTTACTCATTTCACTTATTAAAAAAGATTTAAATTACAAGTGGAGTGATATCTATTTATTTGGTTCATTAATTGGCCTTATGGCTTTAAGCCGTCAGTGGGCTTTTTTATTAATGCCAGGTTATTTTCTAATAGTTAAATATTTTAAAAACAGTTCTACTAAAAAATACTTAAAATTTATATCCATGGCATTTATTTTTGGATTTTTCGTTTCTTCCTGGTTTTATTTTATTTTATTTTTTGAATATGGTTCATTTACTGCTTTTAATATGGATCCAAAAAAATTTAGTTTATTTAACCAGCCCTTAAATTTTTATAATCCTTTTAACAATGAAGTATCTTTGATATTTTCTCAACCTATAAGGCCTAACTTTTCAAATCAATTTTTTCCTATTTTATATTCAGATCTTTGGGGTGATTATTGGGGTTACTTTGTTTTTGTTAGCAGAAATCTAGCCGAAGGTCGAGGGCAAATATTAATTGGCGATTATCTTGGTCGGGTTAATATCATTTCCTTAATTCCGACTTTTATTTTTATTGTCAGTCTTTATAGTTACAAGAAGCTGAAAGGTTCAAGAGCATTTCATTCTTATATCCTAATTAGTTCTCTGGTTTCATTTTTTGGATTTTTGTGGTTCCTCATAAAATATCCCGAGCTACCTTCTGGCGATACTATAAAATCTTCATATATAATTCAACTATTTCATTTAGTTGCAATAATATCTGCTAGCTACCTAGAAGATTTACAAAAAAAAGATATAAAAAAGTATTCAATCTTAATACTTATGTTAGCTTTTTGTTATTTTCATAATTTTTCAGCGTACTTATCACATTTCGCAATAAAATTTTAATATAATTTTATAATCTTTTTTCCTTAGATTTGTCTCTTAATTGATTACTTTCATAATTTAAAATTACATATAAGAGAAAAGAGAACGATGATATAAATAGAAATATACTATTTTCAACAACCCCCGAATAATTCCAATGATTTAAAAATAAAAAATTAGATGTGTATGCAAATAAAAATATTGTCTTAGAAATTTTATTTATATTTATTGCATAAACAAATAAAAGTAGGAAGATAATTAAATTACCTAAACCATAGTATGAGAACCTAATTGGTGGGTACCAGCCTATAAAAAGCCAAAATGAATTTATTAAAATTGCAAAAGTTATAGAGATTATAATTAATTTCTTATATTGATAGAATTTATATCTGTAGCTTGTTATTAAAATTAACAATAAAAATACTATTGGAATTAATAAATACTCACCAAGATTCATTAAATCATTTTTATAACATACAAGAGCTAATTTAGGAGACTGACAGAAATATCCACCAATAATTGTATCTTTGCCTTGGATAAAATCAATTAACCAAACAAATTGTCTATAGCCTTGTGCCTGATGGTCTTCAAATCCTGAATAAAATATCAAAATTAAATAATGCAAAAGTATTGGAGCAAAAAAGAATAATGAGCTTCTAAGAAATTTATAGTTTATTTTTTTTGTTAATAATGAAAAAAGAAAAATAAAAACAGTAATTAGTGCTGCAGATCTATGTACTAAAAATAAAAGCCCTACATAAAAAAAATAAGAGGAGTGGTTTAAATAGTCGAAATTAAGTACAAAATGAACACCCAAAAGAAATATTAAAAAAGTAAAAGTCATAGATGTTGATTCATATATATGCCACTTGAACATTGGTGATACCGAAACCATCCAAGGTAAAGTAAAATACATTTTGCTTATATCAACTTTAAAAAAATCAAGAATTCTGCATATCAATACACAAATAATTGATGTAAGAAATAATTGTCCTAGAAAAAAACTTGCTTTAATTAAAACTAAAGATGTAATTGGTAGTTGGCTTAATACAAAATTTAATGTCCAGTAAAAAATGGATATATACAAAATAAATAGAGGACGATCAAAATATACATAATTTTTTATATTGTAAAAGTTTTGTATATTTTGTACACCTTGCAAATAGGCGTCCAAATCACAACTCTCAGGATAGATAAAATCAAATTTTCTTGAAAAAATAGAAAAATCATACACTTTTATTTCTGTGCATTCGTAATAATTTACCTTATTTTTATTAAGTAAAAATTGGAATAAGTAAATTAAAGCATTACTAATAAACGTATAAAAAATAAAATTTTTTAAAGTTGGTTTAGTTAACAAATTAAATTTCTTCTTTTTTATTTATAAAATAATCTTCAATTCTTTTTGAATTTAGAAAATAGATTATTTGCGTTATTGCAAGTAATATTAATGAAAAAATTGGCTTTTGATTATTACTTTTATTAATGCTTTGAGCTTCTTTTATCCAAAATATCCTACATTCTTTCGAATTTGACTTTTCTTTAATTAAATTATTTTCTTTAAAACATATTTCTCTATTTGCATTTGTATAATCCTGTAAATTTTGCTTATTTAACTTATTAAATGTTGAATAGTTTTTACAATCTGATTTATAATTTTCAATATTGCCTGTTGGGTGAATCATTTTTAAGATATTGTTATCCAAAAATAAAAAATTATTGACTTCACAAAAAATACTATATTCATTTGTCACAATTATTCTCTCAGATGTTAACTGATCATTAGCTTTAGGGTGACCTGCAATAAATATAATGGAAATACAAAAAACAACAGTTAATAAAGTATTAATTAGGTTTTTATTTTTTTTAAATAACTCACAAATTAAAATAGCTAACGCAATTATCAAAAGGAAGGAATAGTAGAAAGACTTAAATGTATCACCTTTATATGGGTTGAAATTATTTGATGGAATACCTAAAGAGTTAACAAAAAGAATAATAATTCCAATAAATGGAGCTAGAAAATATTTTCTATTTCTTTTTTGCTGAAATGAAAAAAATATTAAAAGAGTATAAAATAATATACTCATTAACGTAGAGAAAGTCTTTCTTATATGATCAAGCTTATTAATGAAAAAGAAAGAAAGGGGACCACTATATTTTACCTCTCTATTGCTATTTAAAAATGAATCCGAGTCAGAAACAAAAATTTCTTTTCTATTTTTTGAGAAATAGTTAACTGAACTATCAAATAGTTGATTAAAGTGATCTCCAAAAGTGTCTAAAATTGTCAAATTTATTACAGATTTTGCATGAATGCTGTAAAAGTTATCTTGATAATCATATTTAAAAAAAGGATTTCTAAACACTTCAACTAAATTAGTTCTAAACAAAATAGCAGGATTTGCCCTATAATCATATTCTTCTTCATAAACTCTCTCAAACGGATTGAGTTTCGTTATATTGTAGTTTTCTACTTGTATTATTAAAACTAACGATAAAAATATCATGAATAGTATAAATAATTGTTTTACTTTAATAATTTTTAGTATTTTGTAATAAAAAATCAAAAAATAAATGATTGCCATTGCCGCCAAAGAGGCTTTGCTATTAATAATTATTACTAATCCAGGTAAAGCATAATAAAGGTATTTAATATTTTTACTGTTTAAAAACATTTCAGCAAATAGTAAACACCAGGGGAATAATGCAAAAGCTAATACTTCTGGCTTCATAACAGCTCTCATGTAAATACTTTGTGGAAAAAAGTTTAATGCAATTAAACATAGTAAAATTATTTTTTTATCATAATTGTTTAATTTAAGAAGTTTATACAAACCCAAAAGACCAACTATAAATAGGAATAAATTTAGCTCGTGAACAGCAGATGTTATAAGTATGTCCGTATTGCCTAAATTAATTAAATCAAGATTCCTTTTGAGAAATAGTGAAATTAAATAATAGTAAATTGTGCCCTGACCGTAGTCTAATGTAACACTTAATCCTAAAAAGTAGTTTAAGAAGTCGTAATATTTTGAAAAGTCAACATTGTTAGTAGCATTATAGAAAAAACTTATCCAATTGTGTGTAGCGTATATTATTAACAAAAGTAAAAAGCTTAAAAAATTATTCTTAATTTTTAACATTTGTTGAACTATTGAAAACAAATAATGAATTTACAAAATAAAATAGTAATTTAATACCATCTGAAAATCTTGAAATTTGCGTAGTACCATAAACTCTTGCTTTGTAATGCACGGGGTATTCTAAAATTTTATGTCCACTATACGCAGCACTAAATATAAAATCAAAGTCTCCAAATGGGTCTTTGATAAAAAGACTACTATTCCATTCATTCATTTGATCAATTAATTCTTTTTTAAATACCTTTGTTCCACATAGTGAGTCAGTTAATTTAGTTGAAATAACTATGGAAATTATAAATTGAAAAAATAAATTTCCAAAGCTATTTAATTTTCTCATTGCGCCTTCTTCCATTTTGTAAACAAACCTCGTTCCGTTTACAAAATCTGCCCTACCTTTTTCAATAATTTCAAAAAACTTTGTAAGAGTTTCTGGGTCAACGCTTAAATCTGAATCAAGAATTGTAATCAGTTCAGAATTAGAAACTTTGATTGCTTCAAGTACTCCAGGACCCTTTCCTTTTGATTTCTGCTCGACAATCTTTATAGGTAAGTTTTTATATTTTTTTTGAAGCAAGTATGCTGTCTCAACAGTCTTGTCTGAAGACTTTGCACAAACTAATATAATTTCATAATCTGAGGTAAAGATAGGTATACGTTTAATTATTGGCTCAAGATTTAATTCTTCATTTTTTGCAGGTACAATAATCGTCTTACTATGGACTTTTTCAACCTTTCCAGTTTTAGATAGTAATAAATAATTATTTATTCCTAGATTAAATTTAAAAAATAAAATTTCTAAAATATTGTTTAAGAAATTTCCAAATCCAAACAATTTAAAAGGAAAAATTTGGCGTGTATAACTTCTTACAATTTCAAAACCAGATGATTCAGAAATAGAGTAAATTTTTTTTAAATGTATATAGGATCGTGGTCTTGATATTTTTTTGATTTTAAAAAATTCAAAAAACAAGAGAAAAAAATTCCATTTAGTATTTATTGAATTAATTAAAATTTTACCATTATTTTTTAATAATTTATTAAGAGAATTAAGTAAGTCATAGATATCATCAGTAACTTCAAAAATATCAGTAATCACTATTAAATCAAATCTTTGATCTTCTATATTTATAAATTGATTTTTTAAATTTAAATCAAGGTCAACTAAAAATAAATTTTCTTTTGATCCAGTAAAGTTTTTATAAGAACTATCACTATTAATAATGTGAACCCAATTTGAGTTGCTGTTTAAAAATCTTTTAATTTCATTTTCATGTCTCAAATAATAGTACTTGGAACTTAACTTGAACATGATTGTAATTATATGACTTTAAATAAAAAAGTTTTACATATTTTTTTAAATAAAAAAAGTTATAAGGCTACCCGAGAAATAATAATTACAATAAAGCTGTGAAAATAAATAACGCTGCAACAGCAAGATTTTTATCATACTCAATTGGCCTTATTGTACAGGTAGCAATTATTTTCCTATTAACAACAAAGTTAGAAATCTATCAATTTGGTCTGTGGGGTATTTCTATGTCTTTTATTTTTATTTTATCAACTGCTTCCCAAATGTCATATTTTCAAAATATTGAGAAATATTTTCCGAATTACTCACTTGAAAAAAGACATTATTTTTTAATTAAATATATAAAGACCATCTTTATTGTTAACCCAATTATTTTGTTATTTTTATTTTTAACTAATTATTTTGGCTATTTTGAAAAATTTAATATTGAAAACATTAATTATTTGTTAATTATGATCGCTTTCTTATCAACTATTGAAAGCTGCTTAGTAATTTTAGATGGGTATTCAGTAGCGACTAGAAATAGCAAAATATTTGATAGTTATGACCTTTTCATATATAAGGTACCCCGATTTTTTATTTTTTACTTATTGCTCAATAGTGGATACAGTGTTTTCTATTTAATATTTACCACTATCCTTTTACGATCTCTATTGTTAATGTCAATATTGATTAAAGAATTTAAAAATTTGAGAAATTTCTTTAAATCTTTTAAAAATAATTCAGTATTTAATGAAAATTTTCAAAATATTAAATATAATTTTTCGGCTTTTGGAAATAAATCTCTATATCTTTCATTTATAAATATTCTTTTTTTGATAACTAGCAACTCATTGCTCAATATCGATATTGCTCATTATTCACTAATGGTTATTATTTTAAATAACTTAAGACCTATCATGAGTACTATACCTAGCTTGCTTCCCCCAATAATTTCCAGCTCAATTAAAAACAATATTGATTTAAAGTATGAAATAAAAAATATTGAGATTATAAATCAAATTCTTATTTCTGTATTTTTATTATTTGTACTTACAGTTGTACAATTCAATGATTTATTTTCAATATTTTTCTCTGATTATTTTGATGAGATTTATAAATTAATCTTTCTTTCTGCATTTGCTTCAACTTTAAATTCAATATATTACACAAAATATCTAAAACAACTTTTTAGTAAGAGAGAGCGAGATATTTTGAAGTTTAATTGTTTCAATTATGCTTTTTGTATTTTTACTTTTTATGTAATTTATAAATATTTCTATTTAATTAACTTCATATATATATTTATTTTTTATGAAATTTTGTTTTTTCTATATATAAATTACTTAAGCAATAATAGAAAAAAATTTATCCCCAATATTAGAGAATTTTCCTTAATGTATCTATTATCGATGTTTATAGTTTCTGCATATATTCTTGATTTTTTTAACTTTTATTTTTTTATAATAGTTCCTTTAGGTTTAATTTTTGATTTTAAAGTCATATACAAAAATATAGAAAAATAGGCAATAAGCTTATTCGTGAATAATCTTCTTAAAATTTCCAATATAAGATTCTTCATTTATCAATTCATCAATGAAGTTTTTGTTTTTCAATCCGATTTCTTTTAGGTTAATAATTTCTATTTTATTTAAAACGCTTATTATGCTTTCTTGATCATTTCGATCGAAGGTTAACTCATAATTTTCTGGAAAAAATTCACTAATTCCTTCATTTGTTGGAAAAATGGATGGAACTCCCATTACTGAGGCTTCGCAAAGCAATGTAGGCTGTCCTTCGTAAAGCTGGGTTGCTGTAACTACAGCTTTGGCTTTTTGTATTAATTTAATTGTTTGTTCATTGCTTATTTGACCAAGAAATTTTATATTGCCGTGGGAAAAGTTTTCTCGTAATTTAATTAGCTCGGGACCATCGCCAATAATTTTAAATTCAAAAAGATGATTTAAATTAGATTTTAAAAAAGCATTTATTAGTTGTTCTACTCCTTTTTCCATTGATATCCTTCCAGCGTATACAATATATTTTTTATCTGATGTACTAGATTGTAAAAAATTAACTTGATTATCTAATATGTTTCTATGTACAAAAATTTTTTCTTTGTTTATACCATTTTTAATTAAAAATTTTCTTTGAAAATTTGTTAACGTTAAGATTTTCAATTTTGAAGACTTTAACACTTTAAAAAATTTGATGCCATAAATTACTACTAATAGAGACCTAGTAAAAGAGTTTGAAAAATATTTATTAAAAATTCCCATATCTTTACTGTAAAAACCACACCCTTGACAGAAGGTTTTTTTACCAAAATGTCTAGATGCAAAGAAATGCTTAGTACAGTAAAATCTAAAATTATGAATTTTTAAAATAATCGGCTTTTTAATTTTTATAATTTCAGAAAATATTCCAGGTGAAACTTTAAACCAAGTGTTGTGAACATAAACTATGTCCGGATTAAAATTTTTAATCTCTTCTTTGATTATTTTTATACTTTTATAATTCTTATTTATTAAGAAATAAAAAGGTTGAACAATATAATTTTTAATTCTATTGTCAAAATATATTACTTTTACATCAAAATGTTTTTTTAATATATTAATTTCATTTGATACAGCAATGTCTTCTCCACCAGTTAATCGATATTTATTATGTATGATTAAGATTTTATCCATTTAACTCCTTCTTAAGGATACTATTTTAGATTTGAAAAATTGAACCATACATTTAGTTAACCTGCCCTCTATTAAACTTTTTTATAAATCTTTTATCATTTTCAATTGATATTCTATAATATTTGTCTACCTCTATAAAAGATGTTGGATCATGTGTTGAATTTACTATGGTTATATTTTGTTGTTTTAAAATTTCAAAAACTTTTTCCTTTGAATTGAGATCAAGATTTGATGTTGCTTCATCTAAAAATAAAACATTAGGTTTTAAAAGAATAGCTCTGATAAAAGAAATTTTCTGCATTTGTCCTGAGGACAAATTTTTATTATTTATATTTTGATCCAATGTGTCAGTTTCAATTTTGTTAAATAAATCGAAATCATTACAAAAGGAAATTAATTCTTCATCAGGTATATTTTTTTCGTTTCCGTAGAGAAGATTATATTTCAGAGTTTCGCTAAAAATAAGGGGGACTGGCCCTATATATCCGAAGGTATTTTCAAAAGAAAAGATTTTACCACTTTCAGGGTATAAAATTCCTGCGAGTAGTCCTAGTAGTGTGCTTTTTCCTGATCCATTAGGTCCAACAATAATATTATGAGTATTTTTCTCAATTTCTAAATTTATATTCTCAAAGATATATTCCTCATTATTGAAATATTTGAAATTTACATCCTGAACTGATATTGATAATTTTGAATCTTTTTCATCAATAATATAATTATCCTTATTGGAAACTAATTTATTTTTATCTATATTGTGAAATTGTTCAATATGTACATGTGAGTTTACTAACCTATTGATAGCTGTGGCCGAACTACCAAGTGCTTGGAACAATCTAAGAGTTACTCCTATAAAGTCAAGGGTTATTGTCTTTGCTAAGTTAAAAATTGTCAATAAAATTGCAAATACAAATAAAGTTACAAAACTTGGTAAAAAAGAACTGAACGACCCATAGATATAATTTTTAATCTGATTTCTATTATAACTTTCTAAGGTTTTTCCAAAATTATTAAGCTCTTCATTTGCTTTATTTAAGATTTTAATTACAAACATATTCTCAATAATTTTTTGAATTTCATTATTTGATCTTTGATCCATTAAGTATGACTTATGCATAAATTCTCTTGCTTTTAAAATTAAATACCTTGAAGGTAGGAATAAAATTATTGCACCAAAAGCAAATGTAATAACTGTTCTTTGGTCTGAATATATAAGAAATAATAAATAAGCAAGTGTTTGAATAAAGAAATTTAAAAAACTTGCTAAAGCTGAGTAAAAGTAGCCAATATGTCCTGTGAGGGTATTTATAAAAAAGTATGCGTCAGCAATTGAGTAGTTACTTTTGTCAAATACTTCAGACAATAAATATCTTTTCAAATTTTTTTGTACTCTCAATTCCAAAATCTTTAAAATATAATTTTGGAAATAAACAAAAACAAATCTTAAGACTATCAGAATTGGAAGAAAAAACTTCGTCGAAAATAATACTTCTAGTAGCTCTTCAAATCTTTCACCATATGTTGTTCCATCTGTAAAAAATCTGGTGAAGAGAACTATAATTCCTATATCTGCTGCTGCTGTTAAGTTAGATAGTAAAACTGAAGTAAGAATTAAAAGCTTCTTATTATTTGTGCTTGTTTTCTTTGATACATACAAAATATCATTTACAAATATTTTTAACTTTTCCACAACAATATCCTAATAATAAATTTTTTTTTCACACATAACATTGTGAATATTGTTTCTTCCTAGGGAGTATTTTGTGCGGTAGAATTTAATTGTTATAAAAAGTTTTAAAAATATAAAATATCTTTTTATTCCGCTAAAAAGGATATATTTTTGGTTTTTAATTATTGTTAAAAACTTGTTTAGGGGGACAAATTGGTTATTTTCATCAAAAGAACATACGAATTTTTCTTTTAAACTTAACAGTCTCCAAATACGTACGATAAGCTATGTAGTCTCAACATTTTATGGAATTAACGAAGATGCAATAATAAAAGATATCAGCTATTTACAAAGCTTACAAATAAAAAATAAATTTAAAGATTTTCTAAAAACTATTGACTTAGACTTTTCTCCTAAATGGGACTATCGCATAATCCCTTACTCTCTTGTCAAAAACAAAAAAATACATTCTGTATTTGAATTTGGAATTGATCAAGGTCGTCTTGGTTATCTACTAAATGATATTGAATCAAAAAAAGGCTCTTTAGAGTTTAAATATACTGGAATTGAAAATAATCTAAGAAAGGGTATCTTATTAAAAAATAATGAATTTAAAAACATAAAAGTTATCTTTGGAAATCTTGAGGACCATCTATTGAAAATACCAGTGAATACTTTAGAAGATTCATTGATTATTAGCTCTACTCATGAAATAAATAGTGAAATATTTTTATTTGAGTTTTTAAACTCGAATAAAATATTACCAAAATATTTAATATCAGATAAATGCTCTAAAGAATCTGAATATACAAAATTCGTAGAAAAGCATAACTATACATCTACAGTAATTCCATTTGAAGATCCTGATAAATTTTTAGACTCCATATATATAGGTATTGCAAAATTGAATAATACCTGAATTTTCGTATGTAAATTAACATATAACTATTGATTTGAAAATAGCAAAAGTAGTTAATATTAAGGTATTAAATTAAAAAAATATGAATTTTAAATTGATTTCTGTAATTATGAGTTTTCACAATAATGAAAAGTCAATTGAAAAATCAATTAAGAGCATACTCAATCAGGACTACAAAGATTTAGAACTTTTATTAATTGACGATGGTTCAAGTGATAAAACATATGAGATTTGTAAAAAATATTCAGATACATACAAAAATGTAAAGCTTTTTAAAAATAAAACTAATATAGGTCTTACAAAATCTCTTAATGTCTTATTAAAAAAAGCTGAAGGCAGTTTCATTGCTAGACAAGACGCTGATGATATCAGTTTAAGCTCTAGATTAGGAAAGCAATTGAGTTTTATGGAAAGATATAATTTAGACGCATGTACAACAAGAGCATTTGTAATGGACAGTAACAAAATTACACCGTCTAAATCTTACTATTTACCAAAAGGTTTTGTTATGAGAATCAAAAATCCATTTATTCATGGAACCTTAATGGCAAAAAAAGAGACACTTCACAAAGTTGGACTTTACGATGAAAATTTTTATTATTCTCAAGATTACAAATTAATGCAAGATTTACTAGACAACGGATATAAGTTAAAAATAATTAAAGAACCTCTTTACTGCTTAAATATGAAGGGAAACATATCTGTTACACACAAAGAAAAACAACAATATTTTGCAAAATGTGTAAAAAAACGTGTTACTCCAGGAGAAAAATTATGATTTTAATCAAAAGATCTTTGCAAAAAATACTGAGATTTATCAATATACTTATATTCAAAAAACAAATTCCATCTAAAGTAGCTATATATTTTCATGATTTAAAGGAAAAAGAAATTAGTGCCCTAGAAAATATTTTATTATTTTTCAGCAATAAAGACTTTAAATTTGTTAGTTTGAATGAACTGAACAATAAGTTAGATTCAAATGAAAAGCTTGTTTCAATAACATTTGACGACGGTTTTTCAAGTTGGTCAGAATCGTTACCTTTGTTTGAAAAATACAATGCACAAGCTACTTTTTTTATGAATACAATAATGTTCACAAAAGAATCAAAAAAAAGTTTTTTACACAATATTAATTCCAATGAAAATACTGAACTAATTAATTCTGAAGATGTAGAAAATATTTTGAATGGTGGGCATGAAATTGGTGCTCATACACATGAGCACCACACATTATCTGACATGAAAATGGATGATTTTGTTAAAGATGTAAGTAGAAATATTGAACTTTTATCCAATCTTAATGTAATTCCAAAGACATTTGCAATACCCTTTGGCATGAGACGCTATGTCACAAATGAACAAATTGAATATCTTAAAGAAAACTTTGATTGTATTGTGTACGGTGAGCCTGGAATGTTATTCAATCAAAAAAAAGGTTTTATACAAAGATACCCTTGGAGATCTGAAAAGAGCTTTAAATATAATATGAACAATATTTCAACAGATACCAGTAAATTTAACAACTTAACAAAAAGAAGTGGTTTAGGGTAACAATATACTTTTAAAGAAATTTAAAATGTTATTATTACAAAAGTATGCAAAAAAATAACAGTGCGTTGAACATTAGTGATAAATTTTTAAAGATTTTATCTAATGTATATCTAATTTTTATTTCGTTGTTTATTATTTTTGGAAGATCTTTTTCAGGTGTGTATGTATTTTCATTTAGACTAGCTGAATTGATTATTGGATTTTTAGTAATATTTTCAATTATATTGGTATTTGTTCAAAAGAGAAATTTAAAATATTTTGAGGGATTTCATTATCAAATTAAATTTTACCTTCTCCTTTTAGCATTGTTTTTGCTCTCCTTTGTTAGCAATAGTGGAAGTTTGATAAATACCTATACATTCAAAAGTAGTTCGTACATTTGGACAATAGCAATTATATTTTTCGTATTTTTATTATTGCAAAATGTAGAAACAAGCAAATATCATAAATATGTTTTTTCAATTTCTTTACCAGTAACATATTTCTTTTCTACAATTCACTACCCAGAAATGTTTATAAACTTTTTTTTGAATTTTTCTGATAAATGGGATTTTGTAAAAGCATCTGATATCTTACTTGCGTATGTTTTGGCTAATACATCAAATTATTTACTTTTTAAAAATAAATTTAATTCATTTATTTACTTTTCTATAAGTTCCGCTTTACTTCTTCCACTGTTTTTGTTTATGAGTAAAGGTTCTTTTTTTCCATCATTATTGTTTATTTTTATGTTTTTAGTTGTCTACTTTAAAACTATTAAACTTGAGAAACTAAAGTCATTATTTATACTTTTGATTTCAGTAATGCTATTTATCCTTTCAACTTATGAAGTTTGGGGCAATTTTGACTTTGAAAAAGGTCAATTTAATTTAAGTTCCGAAAATGAATCACTACTTAGACTTGATACATTGGGAAGAGGGATGAGAGATATAGCAGACCAAAAAGACACTGTTGACGTTTTTGCTTCATTATATATCGGTAAATATTCAGGCTACAACAGATTATATTCAACTGACATGATGCTAGATTGGAGATTTCAAATTTGGCAGGATGTTACTCGAGATTTGTTCTGGTATTCGCAGTACTACGAAAACCCAGACGATTACAGATTAATTAGAAATGAATTAACAAGAAGAGACTACAAATATTTAATTGGATTTGGCTATAACGAAATGTTCCCTGCAATGAAGCACTGGGAGAGACAGGGAACTGATGGATCAAATGAGAATGTTCATAATTATTTCTTTAATATTTTAGGACGCGGTGGAATTTTACAATTAATAACAATTTGTTTGTTCATACTCTCAATGATCATTGATATTAAAGATAAAGAACTTAGAAATATTTTCATAATAACTTTAATTCCTATATATTTAACCTCGTTTTTTGATGCGTCTATGGAAAGTTTACGGTTTCCATTTGTTTTTTACTCTGGATTGGTAATTATATTTAAACTAAGAGAAAATAAATTTTCAGATATTTAATCAAATAAATTTTCTAATTTTTGTGCAAAAATTTCCAAATTATATTCTTCATTAAATTCTGCTGAATTGTTTTTTGTTAACTCAAAATTTTTATAAGAATTAAGAATATTGTTAATAGCGCTTGACCACTCTTCCACAGTATTATTGCTTACAAAATTTACCTTGTATTTTCTTACAAATCTATCGCTATCCCAAAACCCATTTGTTTTTGAAATTAATATTGGCGTATTGCAAGATATTGACTGTAGACCTACGCTTTGGCCAGAAGGCTGATATGTTTGTTTTATAGGTAATATAGTTAATTTAGAATTTGTATAATAATTTCTCATCTCTTCGTCTGAAAGTAATTTTTTATACCAGTTTCCTCTTATAATATTTAAATTTTTTGCAGAATAATTAAAATCAAAATTTGAAATAAAAGTAAATTGTTGATCTTGCATTCTATCAACTAACTTCACTAAAAGTTCATAGTCTCTTTTTCCATCATTACCAACAAATAAAATTCCTGCTTTTTCGTTTTTTGGATTATTTGACCAAAATTCTGTATCTATACAAAAGGGAATAAAATTGATTTTTGATTTATATTTTGGAAAAACTTTTTTCGATAATTCATACTCTCCTCTTCCCAAAAAAACAAATTTGTCAGCTGAAAAATGTATCAATTTTAAAAAAAGCTTATCGGTAATTTTTTTAAACTTTCTGTTGGGTGGTTTACCAAGTAAACCCATTGTTATAACAATGTTGTTTATTTTTTTTCCAATTATTTTATAAAATAATACTGCAGGTAAAAATGATAAAAATAGAGCATCAGAGGTAAAAATAGCAACCTGACTTTCACTGTAGCTTTTCATATTTTTAATACTGACTATTTCAGTTGAGTAACTTGGAAAACTGGTTAGCTTTACAACAGCACGATCATAGAAGTGTAGTATTTTCCTTATTCCACTTCTATTAGACACATCTTTTGATGCTTCAAAAGCATCTAAGTTATATTTATTTTTTAAGTTAAAGTAGCCATAATAAAACTCTTTGGCTTGGGAGCTGTCTTTTGATATTTTTTCAAGTCTTCCTGGACCAAAAATATATAAAATTTTTTTATTATTCATTATCTAGTTTTCAAATTTTTTGTATTTATATTTCATGTTTGGGTTCTTTGTGAAAATAGTTTTTTTTATTTATATTCTTTAAAAATAACCTAACTTCATTTAAGTACATTTCATTAATTGCGCTTAAGTAGTCTTTTGGATTTCTATTAATTGATTCACTAATGCCAAAAAGATCATAACCAAAATGATGATTATTTAATTTTGAAATTTTTTCAATTATAAATGAAGGATGCTTGTCCAAAGGCATTTTATAAATATGTTTTTTGTATCTCTTTTCTATCATTTCAATCCAAGCGTTAAACGCAACTTCAGGTTCTGGACCACCTCTGTCTCCATAGCTTCCATAGGTTCTGTACCATGCTCTTGCAAATCTAGCTCTATCGCTTGCTATAACATCCTTTGTTTTAAAGACTGAATCATAATTCCAAAAAGGAATCATAGACACAGGAACATTGTTTTCATTAAGAAGTACACCATTTAAAGTAGGGTCGCACCCATCTCCACCACCATTAAACTTAATGTTATTAAATTTTTTCTTATTAACAACCATGGCCATTCTGGATTTCATGTGGTACCTATTTGGATTAAAGAATTGAAACTTTCTAAGTGATATTGCAGGATAATCACGGAATTTTTTCAAAGTGTCATAAAGATCTTTAAAATCTTTTTCGTGGATTAGGGTGTCAATATCCATTTTGATTACCCAATCTCCATCTGCTTTATCAAAACCCTCTTGAAACATAAGTCCAATATCACTAAATTTAAATTCTTCTTTTAAATCTTGACCTGTAACAACTACCTCATCTGCAAAATTTTCGTAACAGTTAAGTGCTTCGCTCCATGGGTCCATTCTTTTCTCAGGGTTTGTAAACGATGTAATAATTGAAATTTTCAAAACAATATATAATATTTTATATATGTTATTTTATTATCTCTGAAAGAATTAAATATTTGCATTTTAAGAAATAGCGTCTAATTTTTTTATATCACTTAGTTCCAAGTTTGCTATATTTTCTAAATTGTAATTTTCTTTAATTGTTAATAATGCATTTTCAGTTAATTTTTTGTAATCGTAGTGATTATTTTGTAAATTAACCATTACCTTACTTAAAGAATTTGTATTATTAAATAGTATCGAATTTTCATTATTTAAAAACTCTGTATGATTTTTAATATCACTTGCAATAATTAAACAACCTGAATACATTGCTTCCAAAACACTTTTTGGATTACCTTCAAATTTTGATGCGGATAAGAAATACTTATAATTTTTTAATAGTTGTTTTAGTTCACTATTGTCAACAACACCCTTAAATTCAACATCTACAGCATGTTTTTTTGCTAATTGTATTATTTTATTTTTCTGAGTACCTTCTCCAAAAATATCAATTTTAAAGTTTGTACCCTTAAGTGCATTTATAATTGCCTTATAATTTTTTTGCTCCTCAATTCTTCCAACACAAACTATCTTATTTTCATACCTTTCATCAAATGACTTCAATTTGTTTATATGATTTAGGGATACCCAGTTTTGCCTGACTTTAACTTTTGAAATATCATTTTTACCAAATTGTTCAAGCAAAAAATTTTTATCACAATAACTTGTAACAGTAAATAAGTCAGAAAACCTTAAGCTTATTTTTGTTAATAGTCTGTAAAAAGCCTGTTTTAAAAAAGACTTATTTTCATTTATTGAAAATTCATACATATCGTAACCAGTTCTAATAATTAACGGGTTGTTTGTAGCTCTTTTGAACTGATATGAAATCCATGAACCTAGTAATTGATTTTGAATAATTACATCAAAAGAGCTATCTTTAATAATTTTAATCAAATTTTTGGTAATAAAAAAAGATTTTAGAAAGTTGATAATTTTAGAGTCAGAAAATTTTACACTTCCATAAACTGGAACAACTGTTATGAAATCCTCTTTTATTAAATTTAAATCTTCTTCATTACCGTAAGTAATAATTGTCAAATTTATGCTTGGATTGAGCTTTTTCCAAAATTTAAAATGCTCAAGTTCTCTATCTAATTGGCCAGATTCTTTCCAAGTGTTAAGCGAATATCCAAAAGTAAAGAAATAAACGATGTTCATTTAAATATGATAACTCATATTATTATATGGAATGGGTTTAGTTATTTAATTAATTTAAGGTTTTAATAATTATGGAATATTTGTTTGCATGAAAGTCGCTATAGGATCCCAGATTTTTGAAGGTTCATGGGGAGGTGGAAATCTCTTTGTTAAGAATCTTAAAAATTATTTACTTAAAGAAGACATTGAGGTTGTGCACTATTTAAATGAAAATGACATCGATATAATTTTTATTACAGAACCTAGAGTTGAATCTTCGACATCAACAATTTCAATTTTTGAGGCAAGACTATATAAAATTTTAGTTAACAAAAATGTAAAGGTAATCCACAGAATTAATGAATGTGATGAAAGAAAAAATACGAATTATGTAAATAAAAAAATGATGAGAGTAAGTCGCTTTTCTGATTTTACAATTTTTGTAAGTTCATGGATCAGTAATTTGTATAAGAATCAAGGAATTAGATCAAGTATTTCAAGAGTAATTTTATCAGGATCAGATACTAAAATATTTAATAATATAAACAAAAAACAGTGGGATAAAAAAGGGAAGTTAAAAATTGTAACTCACCACTGGGGTAACAACTGGAATAAAGGTTTTGATACATATTCTTATATAGATAATTTATTAGAAGACGGTGATTTCTCAAAAAAATTTGAATTCACTTACATTGGCAACCTTCCAGTTAACTTTACTTTTAAAAATACAAACTATATTGAACCAAAAAGTGGTCTTGAGTTAGCTACTGAATTAAAAAAACATGATATATATATTACGGGTTCAATAAATGAACCCTCAGGTAACCACCAAATAGAAGGTGCCCTATGTGGATTGCCTGTTTTATATATCAATAGTGGCGGAATACCGGAATATCAAAAAAATTATGGAATAGAGTTTGATAGAAGTAATTTAGTCGAGAATCTAAACAAAATATTTAATAATTTTAATTATTATTATGAAAAAAATAAAGCCTTTCATTTTAGTTCGAATGTAATGTGCAAAGAATATTTTGACGTAATTAGAAAAATTCATCAACCTATCCAGGGTCAAAAGAACAAATTTTTTATTTATTTATACAATATAATTTGTAATAAAAGACTTGTTTCTTTATTTAGATATATTGTTTCAAAAATAATTTACCAGTTGAGAAAAACAAAACAATAAAATTGGAGTAGTTAAATTATGTGTGGATTCATTGGATCAATAACAAACAAACAAATAAATGAAGATTTCCTTGGCTCTTGTAACGAAAGAATAGAATGCAGAGGTCCTGATGAAAAAAAAGTTATAAGTAATAGAACATTTGGAAATAACGAGAAATTTCATAATTTTGTATTTAATAGATTATCAATAATAGACCTGTCCGATAAAGCTTCCCAACCAATGTTTTCTGAACAATTTAATACTTTAATGATGTTTAATGGAGAAATTTATAATCATAGAGAATTAAGAAATAAATTAGAAAGTTTAAAAATAAATTTTAAAACTTCTCATTCTGATTCAGAAACTCTTTTGAATGGTATTTCTTATTTCGGTTTAGACTTTTTAAAAGATGTAAATGGTCAATTTTCTTTATTCATTCAAAATATAAATAAAAATGAATATTTTTTGATTAGAGACAGAGCTGGACAAAAACCTCTTTATTACAGCCAAAACAATAATGAATTATTTTTTGGATCAGATTTGAAATCTGTAAGTAAATTATCAAATAATGTATCTATTAATAACGACCAACTTGTAAATTATATTAATTTTGGTACAACAATTAATCCGAGTACATTTTATAAAAATGTTCAAGCTGTTTTACCAGGAGAATGTATAAAATTTTCTCTTAACAGTGATCAACAATTCATAAAAAATAATTTTAATTATTGGGAGCTGTCTGAATTTATTGATGAAGAAGAATTCAGAAATGAAGAATTCTTGAATTTATTTGAAGATAGTGTTTGGAAAAGACTTGAAAGTGATGTTCCAGTATCTAATTTTGTTTCAGGAGGTCTAGACTCTACTGCTGTAGTAAAAGCTTTAAGTAAGAAAAGTGATAATCTTAATACTTTTTCGATGATTACTGATTCAGTAAATTATGACGAGTCAGATTACATGAAACAAGTTGTAGATAAATACAAAACTAATCATACTGTTGAAGTAGTTAGTTCAGAAATAAATTTTGAAGAAATCAAATCCATAGTGGTTAGTTTTGATGACATTATCTATGATCCTTCTATAATTCCGACTTACTTACTGTCCAAAAATATTTCTAAAAATTATAAAGTTGCTTTATCTGGAGATGGTGGGGATGAGTTATTGTCTGGATACGAACATTATAAGAATTTTTATACAAATAATAAAATTCCTAATATTTTAGCGAACAGTTTATATAATTTTTATCCAGGATATTTAGGATCAGGAAATAATATACTTAAACATTCATCAGATTGGAAATCTGCATTTTCTTCATATTACAGCGATCAAAAGCTTCTTAAGTTGCTAAAAATTGATAGATACTTAACTTTCGAAGAAGTCTTTTTAGAAAATAAACAATATGATTGGAAATCATTAATGCTTACAGACCATAAGTTCTTTTTAAATGAATTAATGTTAAAAAAAATAGATAGATCATCTATGCTTAATTCTCTTGAAATAAGATCGCCATTTATGGATCATAGGCTTTTCGAGTATGTTGCTTCCCACACAAGAAGTAGTTCAAGTTCTTCATTTAGTCCTAAAAAAATAATAAAAGAATATTTATCTTCAGATTTTAATAATCATTTCTTAGAAAGAAAAAAAATGGGATTTTCAATAGATATAGCTAAAATAGTTACGAAAAATAAATCTGAGATATTCGAGACTATTGTAAGTTCTGAATTAAGTAATCTTTATAACTTAAAATTTATTAGGAAAATTTCCCTTGTTAATACAAGGATTAATGCTTTAAGGATATGGAAGTTGTATTGTATTAGCTTATACTTAAATAATAAGAAATAAAATATTTAAATCTTTTTATTAAAATAATTGAACTAATATTTCTTTATGGAAAAAACTATATTAATAACTGGCATTACAGGACAGGATGGATATTATCTTGCAAAATCTCTTCTTGAATCTGGTCACAAAGTCCACGGTACTATCAGAAGAACTTCGTCTATCAACACTTTCCGAATCGATGAATTAATTTCTAAATATTCTGATGATGGTTTTATTAAATTACACTATGCAGATTTAACAGATTCCTCTTCCATATCGAACTTGATTAGTAATGTTAAACCAGATGAGATTTACAATCTAGCTGCACAATCCCATGTAGCTGTTTCTTTTAAGAATCCTGTTTATACAACACAGGTTGGAACATTAGGATCTTTGTCAGTTTTAGAAGCTATGAGAAGTACAAATAAATATATTAAATTTTATCAAGCTTCGTCCTCAGAAATGTTTGGTGGAGAAAATGAAGTTATTTTAAATGAACAATCAGAGTTAATTCCCAAAAGTCCATACGCAGCATCTAAAGTCTTTGCTCATCACATGACAAAAATTTATAGAGAATCTTATGGTATGTTTTGTGTTAATGGTATTTTATTTAACCATGAGTCTCCATTACGTGGTGAGACATTTGTCACTAGAAAAATCTCAAGAGCAGTAGGAAGAATTGTTGCTGAACTGCAAAGCAATGTAACATTGGGCAACCTTGATGCAAAAAGAGACTGGGGTTTTGCAGGAGATTTTGTAGAGGGGATGATTCTTATGTTACAGCACAGTGAGCCTGATGACTGGGTTTTAGCAACTGGGGAAACCTATTCTATTAAAGATTTTTTAACTGAAGCTTTCTCACATGTAAACCTTAATTGGGAAGATTATGTAGTTTATAACTCTAAATATGACAGGCCTAATGAAGTAAATTACCTTAAAGGTGACTCTTCAAAAGCGCAGAATGTGCTTGGTTGGAAACCTAAACTTGATTTTAAAGATTTAGTTAAGCTCATGGTTGATGAAGATATCGAATTAGCAAAACAGGAAAAAGTCTTAATTGAAAGAAAGCTTATCGAACCAACTTGGGAATATTCTAAAGTTTAGTTTTCGTTTTTTAAAAACCAATCATAAGTAATTTTAAGCCCATCTTCTAATTCTGTTTTTGGTTCCCATCCTAACTTGTTTATTATCGATGAATCTAACAGTTTTCTTGGGTTACCATCAGGTTTCGAAGAGTCGAAGGATAAATCTCCCTTAAAACCTATTATATTCTTTATCATATTTGCAAGTTGCAAAATAGAAACTTCATGCCCTGAGCCTACATTTATTAAACTTTGGTCAACTTCCTTATCCATTACAAATTCAATACAGTCCGCTAAATCATCAGCGAAAAGAAACTCTCTTAATGGCTTTCCTGTTCCCCATATTTCAAATTTGGCCTCATTATTTAATTTAGCTTTATGCATTCTTCTTAATAATCCTGGTATGACATGGCTTGATGTTTCAGAAAAATTATCACCAGGTCCATATAAATTTGTTGGCATTAAGTTTATAATTTTATTTCCATATTGAGCCGTAATAGATTCTCCTAATTCTATTGCTGTAATTTTAGCTAATGCATAGGGTGAATTTGTTGGCTCAAGCTTGCCAGACATAAAATAATCTTCTTTTATTGGATTTTCTGCATTTAGTGGATAGATGCAGCTGCTGCCAAGGTTGATGACTTTAATATTTTTGTTTGATATTACGGATTCTAATATATTTAGATTTATTTTTAGATTTTCAGTCAAAAATTCAACTCTAAGAGAATTGTTTGCTAATATTCCTCCAACTTTAGCTGCAGCATTAATTATTAAGTCGGGCTTGAAAGATTCTATTGTTTGTTTAGTTTGTTGATAGTCAAATAAATTAGTATCTTTTCTATTAGAACTTTTTAATTCGGTTACTTTTGATGACTTATTAAGAACAGATTTACAACTTGAGCCAACAAGCCCGTTACTACCAAAAAGCAATACCCTCATCATCAAATTTTAACATTCTTAAAATTATTTGAATTGAAATCTTTTAGTAGTCAAATAAATACTCATTAGAATTAAAATAAAAAATAATGTGTTTTCATTCCAAAATTAAATCAAAATGTTAGGAAAATATGTCTGAAATCTCTTATGATATTGTTTTCTGTATAGATAAAAAATTTAATAAACAAGCTTTTTTATCTATTGCATCTTTTTACAAAACAAATATAAATTTTAAAAACAAAATTTATATTATCCACAAATCACCCAGGTCTTTTAAAAAGTATTCAAGAAAAATAAAACATTTATTCCCAAAAAGCAATATGGAATTAGTAAAATTTAAATTTAATATAAAGCAGTATCCCAACCTTAAAAATTCTCACGTCTCTGAAGCAACTTACTATAGAATGTTTATAGCTGACCATGTTGAAAGTTTGTCATCCAATCTTATATATATAGATGCGGATGCATTCTTTATAAAAGATGTTAATGATGAAATCCTGAAAATAGCAAAGATTGTAAATTCTCAAAATCTTCTATTATCTGCAAAAACTGAACATATATATTCTGAAGCAATTGAACTTTTTAAAAGGCTTGGAATTAATGACAGGTATTTCAATGCTGGAATAATGATTATTAACTTTCAAAAATGGAAAGAGGAAAATGTTTCTGAAAAACTTAGGACTAAAGTCAATCAAATTAGAAACAATATTAATTATTGGGATCAAGATGTGCTCAATTCATTTGTAAATGGAAAGTTTGAAGAACTTCCATTAGAACTTAACTACACAGTTGATGTAAGTAATGCAGAAACAAATATTCCAAATGAAATAAAAATTATTCACTATTCTGGAAAAAGTAAGCCTTGGGATAAAAAAGAAAAATCGTCAAATTTTGTAAGCTATTATCAAGAGCTAGAACAATATTTCAAAATTTAATTTAAATAAAGCATAAAATAAAGATTCAAATATGCTTATCACGATGAAAATAAAGTTTTTTCAATTATAATACAAGTCATGATTCCAAAAGTTATTTACCAAACATGGAAGACTCAAAATATTCATAGAAATATTCATAAACTACACAACAAAATGTTGAAAATTAATTCAAATTATGAACACATAATTTATACAGATGACCAAATGTTTGATTTTGTAAAATCTAATTATGACAAAGATATTTTTAATTATTTTGAAAGAATAAACAATATTGTATCGCGCGCTGATTTTTGGAGATATTTGATCTTATATAAAAATGGAGGTATCTATTTAGACATTGATTCAATAATAAATGGGGATTTAAGTGAAATATTAGATGATAACGATGAAGCTGTGATAACCGCTGAAAAAAATGATAATTGTTATGTGCAGTGGTCATTAATTTTTAATAAAAATCATCCAATATTAGAAAAAACTATTGAAAATTTGATAAATAATATAATTGAAAATAATTACAAAAATGACGTTTTAAATTTTTCAGTTAAACCATATTGGGATGCCATCAACAATATATTTATTGAAAACAACCTTCAATTCGGTTGGGATATGATAGATGAAAATACTAACCAATTTTTTAATATTAATAATTCAAATTTTAGAATTTACAGTGTTGATTATGGGGAATATATTTCCTTTAAACATAAATTTAACCATTTATTAAGAGATAGAGGGAAACTCGAAGCTGACGTAAACCACTGGACTGTTTCTCAGAAATCTCAAAGTGTTTTTGATTAAAAAATTAAGTTCAAAAAACTTATACATTTATTTTTTATTTATTGCTTATTTATTCTCAATTATTTATGTTAAAGAAACTATATTTATTTTTTATAACAGTACAGATAGCCCAGATTTTATAAGATATTTCAAATTTTTAGAATTTAATGTTGACGTTGTCAAATCAACAAGTAGCGAACAAGGGTTTTTATTCTATGATCTTCATTCACTTTATTTTTATCTTAGAAATTTTGATTTAACACAGGAAGACTTTTTTGTTTACCTATCAAAAAGTATTCAAGAATTAAATTCTTTACTATTTATGGTTGGCTCTGTTGGATTATATAAACTACTACGGCTGTTTAAATATTCAAGTATACAAATTTTAACTACACTAATAATTGTTAATTTCGTGCCAATCTCAATTGCCCAAAGAATTGTATTTAAGCCTGAGATTTTAATTTTTGCATTATTTCCCTGGTTGATTATTTCGTATGAATTATTTTTTAAATCAAAAAAATTAATTTACTTAATATGTTCAATTCCAATACTTATTGTTATGATTTTGCAAAAAGGATCTTCGTTTGCAATGATTTCAATTTTTCTAACTCTATTTTATCTGAAAAGGACAATTTTTAGTTTAAAACTTTACAGAAATTCTGTATTTGTATTAGTGATTGTTATGATTGTGCTTCCACTTTATTTAACTTTTGAGGAAAATTCTAAACTCAACAACCTAGGTTTGTTTAATTTACAAAGTGGAGCAGTTAGTGAAGCTAAATATGATAATAAGGGAAGTTGGAAATTAATGTATAAAACAAAACCTGAAGAACTTTTCTTTTATCCATACAAAAATGAACATAGTTATTCTGGAATAAATATAACGTTGCTAGATTCTTTTGGAGATTATTTTGACATTTACTGGAACAATGATTCTTCTTACTTTAGTAAAGACACTTTAAATATTGTAACATTTAAAAAATCTAGCATGGCTAGAGTGCCACTAATAGACTTAAACAAAAATCAAATTACATTCTTTACACAAGAAGATGAAAATAATTATTATCTAAGAAATTTAACATCTCTTTTTGTTGCAATATTTTTTTACTTTAACTTTTTTATTTATTACAAAAAAGCAGATCGGTTTAAGAAAAAATTTTTCTTACTTCCTCTTTTAGGTTATTTAATATTAATGGTTCACGTAATTTTTGGAATTCCTCAAAACAACTTTGATCCGTTAGTTGGTGATACTTTAAAGCCTTTTTATTATTCATTTTTTTTAATAATAACAATAAGCTTTTTAATTTCAGAATTATCTAGAACAAAATTAAGAAGCGTGCTCTTGCTTGTTTTAATTATTCCAACATTTTTATATATTTATGGTTTTCCCAAAAACTATAGTGAAGAATCTAGGAGTGTTTTAGATCAAGTCAATTCTTATTCAACTTTTTGTAGAATTAGTTATAAAGTTTATAATTTTGACAATAATTCAGAAATTATGTGCCACGAAAAACCATTAAAAATTAGAAATTATGAAGTTTATAAAGCTTATAGTTCATTTAATTCAGTTCCAAATTTCCACGTAATGAATTTTTTAAATTTTATTTTTATAATATTTAGTTTATTTGTCTTATCTGTTGTAAAAATTAGAATCTAATTTATTTCTAAACATAACAACAAATAATATATAAAAATTGATCAGAGCAGATATATTATTTATAACCTCACTAAATAACAAATAAACTAAAAAGAGAACTTTGAGTAAAAACACAAAAGAAAAATTAAAATTTTTGAGTAACAAGAAAATACAACAGGTGAGAAAAATTATAATACCTACAATTCCAAAAAATAATAAAAGACTACTGAGTGAGCTAAAGCCAGTGAAACTAAAATTATTATTTAATTCAAAATTAAATTGATTAAAATTCATTGGACCTGATCCAATTAAAAATTCTAAAAATGTTGGATTGTAAAATTCAAAAAATTTATGATTATTTACAAAAAAGTAGTCTTTAAAAATTTCAAATATTTTTGATATGTTAATTAGAGTTAAACTCAAGTAAAAAATTGTCAAATAGTAGATATTTTTATGTTTTTTTCTATTGTAGAGATTAATTATCGAAAAAAATAACAAAAATACTAAGAAGTCTATATTTTTAATTAAAAAATGGTTTAAATCGTTTACTACAGAGGTTACATCAAGATAGTACGAAAAGATGAAATGGAATACGTTCGAATAAACAACTAAAAAATATATAAGCATTTTAACAAAAAATACAATATATAAATTTGTAACAAATTTATTGAGTGCAATTTTTTTAAAACTATAAATATTAAAATCAACAACACCTTTAATGAAAAAATAAAAAACGACAGAATAAATTAAGATGCTATAAAAATCATACGAAGTACTGGTAAATCCTTGGTAAATTACTGGGTAATCTATGTATGGAATGCGTGCATTAATTGACCAAAAAAATACTCCAAAGATATATGTATTTCTAATTATTGAGATTAACTTTGAATTTCTCTTTGACTGTAAACCTATTAAAAAAAAATAAATTAAAAATATGTTTAAATTTGTGTTAGTAATATTTTTTGACAATAAAAAAAGGTAGGGTAAATAATTAATAAAATTACTATCTTTTAAATTTATGCTTTCATTAAAAAGAATTAACACAATAAACAAAAAACAAAATAAGAATAAATAAGTATTAAAACTTATCATGTCTAACAAATAAAAATTTGTATTGTAGAATTTACGATCAGAAAAAATTATTAAAGCAATAAATAATGAAGTCAGAATTAAAGTTTTAGTATTAATTTTTGAAATTTTTGAATCTTTATCTGTAATATTGCGCAAAAGCAAAAAGATGAAAAACAAATTAAGCAGAAAGCTAATAAAGTAGTTTGTACCAACATAAATTTGGATATTGCCATCGTCAACTATATATTGTGAAATTCTTCCAAAACAATAAATCGGAGAAGAATCATCAAAATTGAACTTGATATTATTCAACTCTTTTGAGTAATTTATAAATTCAACAAAAGATATCTTGCAAGGATTTATTTGAAAAAAATTATCTATATCTGATGATTCAGCTGTATTAATATTTATTGAATCAAAATAATTTGCATTAGACCAGGGTATAAATAGTACGATAAGCAAAAGTGGAATAATTGTTGCTTTGCTTTTTTTCACTTTTTAAAATTTTTAATACGTTTTGTAATTACTATTGCGAATAAAAAAACTATTAATATAGTTCTAGAATATATTTCCACATTTAATGAAGTAGTACTATCGAACCCTCCGAGAAAATAATGTTCACACTCTTCATAGGAGTTGACATAAACAGTCTTATTAAATTTGTTCCACAATTGAACTGTTGTGAAGTTAGGATCGTTTATAAATACAAGAATTCCATCAGCGTTTATTTCGCTATAGTTTTCATCAGAATTGTTTGTTCCACAGGTTTGTTCAAGACTATACATAATTTATATAAAAATAAATCTTTGAAAATTTTTATGTAGTAAGTATAAAGCGTTTGTTGAGTCTTTGTTTTTTAAAACATGATTAAATTTATTTTATGAAGTTACTATTGTATTTAATGAATCGCTTTTTAAAAATTTTCAAAAATATTATTCCTAAAAAAGCAAGATTGATTGTTCACAAAATTTATTTTGATTATTTGATGACATTTTTAGAAAAAACAGCTTTATTCAACAAACTATATTTTAAAAACATTCTTTTACCCGAATATAAAAATATTATTGACCTCAAAACTAAAAGTTTAATTAGACACAATCTTTATGAGAATTATGAGATTGAAGCTATTGAAAAAATGAAATTTTGGGACAATAATTTTTTAGATTTAGGCAGTTCGATTGGACTTTGTTCTTTTGTAGTAAGTTCAAATATGAGTAATAACCACAAACACATACTTCTTGAGCCAAGTAAAAATCTCTTAGATTATTCAAAAAAGATACTTTCTATGCAAGAACATAATAACAATATTTTTATAAATAAAGCTATTGGTTATGATGCTGATTCTGTAATGTTTAATTCCGGCGCAGGCGTTTTGTCTGGAAAAACTATTTCTATAGATTTAAATAAAGATTATGAAATAGTCGAGTGTACAAAAATTAAAGATGTACTTGAAGAAAATAATATTAATTCTTTCAATATTTTAATAGATATAGAAGGGCTTTCATTTTTACCACTCTTTCAAGAAGAATCTTCTTTTAATAACTGTAATAAGGTCATTTTTGAGGAGGCATTCAATGATGAATTTAGTTTTAAAAGAGTTCAAAATCAACTTATTAAGCTTGGATTTAAAATAGTATATTATTCAGAAACAAGGGGTTCAAATATTATTGGGGCTGTTAAAAAATAATATACTCCTTAACTAGTCTGTAATTAAAGAGTAAATTTTATAAAATTTTGCCCTGAGGGGCTTATAGTATTTGTTAACCCTTCTATTAAAATTATATTTTTTTAATGTTTGATTTAAGGTTTGTTTTGATACAAATAGATTATGTAAATTTTTATTTCTTATAATTCTTTGATCAAAAATAATTTCTTTATACTTTTTAAAAATATTCCTGTAATCTTCTACTTCTGAAATAACACTGTTATTAAGATTTTTTACTGTTAAATTTTTAAAACTTTCAACAAATACAATATTGAGATTTTTAAAATTTTTGTACAAAATATTATTTTTTACAACAGGTATAGCTCCAAAATAAAGTGCTTCCCATAATCTATGTGTTTGGATTCCATTTCCTGGAGGACATATCACAAACTTATATTTTTCAAGATCTTTACCATATTCTTTAAGTGATGAATTGCTCGAACCAATTACAAAATTTTCATTATTTTCATAAGTTTTAATAATTTTTTCTCTTTCAAAGTAATTGGTGTTTGAATTGTAATTTATATATATAAGATTATTTTTTTTAAACGATTTTAGCTTATTATCAAATAGCTCTGGATTAAGATTTTTTTTATAATGAGTATTTGCAAATCCAATAGGGATAGCGAATAAATCTTTTTTTTCTATAGAAGCATTTACCGAGAACCATCTGGATATTGCTTTGGGCTTTTTGTTATATAAATTATTGTTAATTTTAATATCAGATTGATGTGTTATTAACGTTATATCTTTTACTGAGCTTTTTTGTAATAAGTTAAATAAAATCTTAACATAATCTGTCTTTGAAAAAATTATGTCTCCATCTGAAATAGAAACAATCGGATTTATATAAGTCACCAGCTCTTTATTCTCTTCTACAACAAAAAAATTTTTATTCTTTTTTTGAAATTCATTTATTGAAACTGTCTCAGAAAATATAAAATCTGACAAATTTGCTAAATCACTACTTCTAAAATATTTTTCTAATTTATCTTGAATGCTTTGAGTCATATTATTAGTTGATTAAAAAAAGAGATAATATATTTTGATGATTTATATATAGAAAGAGAAATCATATACTAATTGTAAATACTAAAAAGCTTTATTATTTAAAAAATTTATTTACATTGCAAATTTTTTAATAAGTACCAATAATTGTATATGCAAGTTCTATGACAAAAATTAAAATATATTTTTATTTATTTAGGTATTGGCAATGGCTCAAAAATATAATAATTTTTATTCCCCTTTTATTAACTGATATAACAAATATAAAACTTTTACTAGACACTTTCGGATTATTTATTTTATTCTCATTATTTGTATCATCAACTTATGTTTTAAATGATATTAAGGACTATAAAGAAGACAAAAAACATCCTAAAAAAAATAAAAGGCCTATTGCCTCAGGGGAAATAAGCATAAAAGAATCTACTATAATTCTTATTTTTTTAGTCTTATCAACTCTCTGCGTAACTTATTATTTCTATGGTTTAGAAATTATCACACTGTTTATCTTTTATTTAATTTTGACGATTATTTATTCATTTAAAATTAAGTATGTCAACATTTTAGATGGTTTATTAGTTTCAGTTTTGTATCTCAATAGACTTTTTATTGGTGCTGAATTAGCAAATATATCTGTTACATTTCAACTAACTCTTTACATTTTTGTCCTAAGTATGTTTATTTTTTACTTAAAGAAAAACTCAATTTTAAATACTAATAATTATTCAAATAAATTAAAAGAATCTATTGAAAAACAAGAGCTATCTGTACCTATCTCGATGATTTTAAATATACTTTTTGTAATTCTTAATATTGTTTTGATTTGGTGGATTTTAGATTATTTTGTTACCACTTTAGATTTTATTTTTATATTTATATTTTTACTTTTGCATATAATTTTACTTAAAGATTTGATTAATTTTTCAAATAAAGGATTACTTGAAGATATTTCAAGGCAAATTTTTAGTGTAAATTATTTAAAACTTAAGCTGTTTACAACGTTAATTTTCTTTATTCTGTTTTATTATATTTAAATATATAGTGTTAATTAATGAACAAAACAAAATTAACTTCATGGGGAAACAATAGGGAAAAGGAAGTAGTCTTTACTGATATCCCAGAACATGGAACAATTAATGTAGGTAATCAAAATTCTTATGGTGATTGTTTCTTTCCTAAAAATGCAAATGCATTTAAGAACCGAGAGCTTCAAGATATAAATTATAAATTTAATTCTTCAATGACTATGGATGACTTGATTACGAAAAATAGGATAGGACTTTATGGAGTTCCTGGTAAAAGAAATGTAACTCTAGGTGGTGCGATTGCATCTGATACTCATGGAAAAGATAATATTTGGGGGGGCAGTTTTGCAAGAAATATTAAAGATATTTATATACAACTACCAAATAACGAAAAACTAGTGGTATCCAGAGATAAAGACTTTGACATTTTTCAATCTACAATAGGTGGGTACGGATTAACAGGATCTATTCTTGGTTGTAGTTTTATTGACGACTTACCGAAATATTCTAATTTTTATAATAAATCAATCATTACTGGAAATAGCCTAGAAGAACTCTTATCAAAAATTAAATTTCAAAATAAAGTATTTACAGTCTGTTGGATTGACTTATTAAGTAATAAAAAGGACTGGGTTATTGAAAATTTTGAAGAAAATTTAAATATTAATAAACCAATACCAGAAGTAAATGACATAGAGCTGAAAATATCACTTCCATTTATTGGAAAAAACATAATGGGATCGATGTCCTTAGTAAATAAACTATTTTTTTATAGAAATAAATTAATACAAAAAAACAAAGTTGATATTCAAAAAGTTTTGTACCCTCTTGGTTTTTTAACTGATACTAGAAACATCGCTTCAAATAGAAAAATAGTACAAGTTCAATTTTCCATACCAAACAGTGAAGAAAGTCACTTAGACGAATTGATAAATTATTTAATTTTTAGGCAAAATCCAGTTTTATGTAGCATAAAAAAATTAAGTAATTCAAATAATTATAATAATTTATCTTTTCATCAAAATGGCTGGACTGTTGCTGTAGATTTCCCTTTTAAGACTTTCAATAATACTTCAATAAGACGTTTTTATAAAAAATTAATTCAACATCAGGGAAAAATATATTTAGCAAAAGACTCAACACTAACATCCCATGAGTTAAAAGAAATGTATCCAAATTATAAAGATTGCGTAAAAATCTTTAAAAAAATTGATCCTAAAAATATATATCAATCAGAACTGTCAAACAGGCTTGAGCTTAAAACATGGTAAAGAATATTCTAGTAATAGGTGCAGACAGTGAACTGGCTAAAGAATTTATAAATTCAAAATCTAACAAAAATACTAATTTCTATAAAGTTTCAAGAAATATAAAAGAAAGTGATATTGAAGTAAAAAACTATCTAATTGATTCTCAAAAAATAAGTGAGTTTGCTGAAAAAATACCATCATGTCTAGTGATATTTTTTAATGGTTTCATTGCTGAAAATAGACCTGAACAGTATCCATCAAGGAATGAAATAGCATTAACATACGAAATAAATTTTAAAATTCCATATTTCTTAACTCAAGAACTTTTACCACTTAAAAATATTAAAAAATTTATTTATATTTCAAGCATTGCAGCCGTTAAGCCAAGATTCAAAAACTACATTTACGGAAATTGTAAAAGCCTTCTAGAAGAGTCAATAGGTGCAATCGGAATAAAAAACTTTTTATTTCTAAGATTTGGAAAAATTAATACCAAAATGTCAAAGAATCATAAAAATGTAGTTTTTACATTAGAAACAAAACAAGCCGCGAAGTTAATTTATAAAAACTTAAAAAAGAACGGTATCAAATATCCAAATTACAGTCTTAAATTTATATCAATATTGCTTATGCTAGTTCCTAAAAAAATTATTAATAATGTAGAAAAAAAACTATAAATTAACTATATAAAAATCTAATTAAATAGAAATAGATTTGATATAAGATATAAAAAATTTTTATAAATAAAATTACCATCGAAATGAATCATCGGGTTACAGCAATGTTCGATTCTAAAAATAAAAGGATATATTATAAAGACATATAAAAAAATATTGCTTTTCATATTTTTATCAGATGTTAAGTAAATTATTAAAAAACATATAGATATTAAATAAATCCACCTTCCCCAATCAAAAGCTAACAAAAATAATGGTACAAAAGATAATCCTACAAAGAAATAGTACTTGACCTCTTTAAAGACAACCCTGTCAAATAGAAGCGGCATGAGTGATATAAAAAAAAGCAATATATAAATATAGGATGCATTTCTGTTTTCATTAATTACATAATTTTGAGTAATTAAAAATGCTGCGTTTAGATCCCAAGTTATAAAATCGAATGTTCCATAACCACACAAATTATTTAAACCAAGACTATCTAGGTCTTTACAAATTAAGTCTTTTTTTCTATATAGTTCTTGTTCGCTATTTGAAAGTATTAAATAAGAAAATAAATTTACAATAGTTGAGCCAACAAATAAAATATAGTGTCTTAATTTTCTTGACCCTATTTTTACAAACAAAACAAAAATCAGGGTACTGAGTATAAACAAATTGACAGAGTGTGAAAATATAGCAATTGTGTATATTGCTCCGCTTGCATATATTTTAATATTATTTTTCTTAATTATATTTGAAGACAAAATAACTAATGCAAGTATCCCTAAAATTTCTTTTCTAAAAGATCCCTGAGAATCATATATATTAAATAAGAAAGTTGCCGGTGAAAATATTAAAATTATAGAAATAATATTTTGTTTTTTTTCATTGAATGTTTCTGATAAAAAATAAAATATTAATAAATAAAATATTATCAGAACAAATGACAAAAAATCCAACATTGGTTCTTTATTATCAAAAAAATTTATAAATAAAGAACCAAACAAACCTCTGCTTAAATAACCATAATTATAATTTATAAGCCAATCTGCGGTCATAAATGTATGGCCATCATTATTGTTTAATTCAATAAAATATTTAAATAAGGGAATGTAAATAAAGGTAAGAATTAGAAATATTTTATGCCCAATTACTTTGTTGTAAATTTTTATGATTCAGAGCCTAACTTTATTTAAATATTACAAATACAATTTACTTTATACTAAACCAAGTATTTCCAGATTCATTGAAATTTGGAAATACTTGGTTTACTGCTTTTTTGACTCCGGAAAATGTTAAATAGTCATCTCCAACTATCAACCCTCCTGGCTTAACTTTAGGTGCCCAGTATTTTATATCTTTAATTACTCCACGATAAGTATGATCGCCATCAATATAAATAGCATCGATTGAATTATCCTCAAAATCTAAATACGCTTTATTTGATTTTTTTCTAATCAAATTAAACCTAGGATCATTTATTTTATCATTTACAAATTTGTATAAATTATCCATCATTTTTTGATTGTAATAAGAAAATCCATCGGAACGATCATAATTTGGTTGATAAGGATCTACACCCGAGTATTTTAATATTTTTTTATTTAGATAGTCAATTGTATATTTTGCTGTAGCTCCTCTAGCAACTCCAATTTCTACTAAATGCAAATTCTCTTTATTGTCTAAATTTTCTTCAATTATTTTAGAAAAAGCTGATGGATCCCAATTTGAAATTTTATCTTCTTCAATAAAATATGCTTTATATTCATCATAATTTTCAAAATTTATTTGTTTAATATCGTAAAATTTTAAATACAATTTTATTTTATTTTTAATTTTATTTAACATCGTGGTCGTAAGCAGAATCGAACTGCAAATATTTTTATAATAATAAAAATAACCATTCAACCTTGAATTAATTATAACTAATTTATCATCTCTTCAGTTAACTTATAATTGTTAATTTAATAATTTTGAATTTATAAGAATATTTTTAATTTGATCTAGCAAATTTAATTAGAGCTTTGAGAGTTTCCACGCCACCTGTTATAGACATTTTCTTGCCTTCTTTTTTTGTCCTTGGAGTATAGCTTATGGGTACTTCATAAATCTTTATATTGAGTTTGCTCAATTTATATACAACTTCTGGTTCAATGTCGAACCTTTCAGATTCTAAATTTAGTGCTCTGATATGTTTAATTTTAAATGACTTAAGTGCAGTCTCCATGTCCGTAAGCTTATTTTTAGTGATTAAATTACTTAAAAAAGTCAAAAGATAATTGATTAAAAATTTAAATCCGTAATTTTGCAGATTTTTATTATTTAAAAACCTAGAACCAAAAACTGAATCTATATCGGGCCTTTCCTTATAAAAACTGATTATTTTACTTATCTCTTGGCTGTTTATTTCTAAATCTGAATCAAAAAAAATTACCGCGTTTTCTGAATCTTCACTTTCAATTTCTAAGATTTTATCAAGCCCTGTTTTTAGTGCAGCTCCTTTACCTCTGTTTTCAGGTAACCTAACTTTAAGTAAGTTGACGTAGTTTAATTTTTCTAGAAAAATTTTTGTTTTGTCTGATGAGCCATCATCAACAATTATTATTGTACATTCAGTGTATTCCTCAACTAAGCTGCGTACAACAGAAGATATTGTTTTATCTTCATTAAATACAGGAACTAAAATATAGAAGTTCATCTGTAAATGTTAATATATTTATCTCTTTTTATTGTTCTATTTGTATTTTATGTGAGTTTTTATAAATTCTATATATGAAATATGTAATCAAAATAATAATGATCAAACTAACAAATTCTGTGGAGTTAACTTTTTCCACATAATCAGTAAAATCATTGTTGTCTGTAGGCAGCCCAATCCTTGTAAGAAATTCTATTACGCTGTCTTTATTAAAAATAATAAAAGCTGCTTTAAACAGAATAACCCCTAAATAGCTGGTGACAAATATTTTCAAATAGGAATCAAAAATAACAAATGCATTTAATGTGCCTGATAAAAAATTAGGTTGAGAATATAGTTGCATGTTGCCATATGAATTTTCAATATAATCTAATGAAAGCTGGGTACCTGACCAAGATTCAAAAAATAATACAGAAAAAAGTGAAAATATTGAAAATAAAACTATATAAGATTTTATAAAATTTTTAATTAATTTTTTTCTATAGAAGTATAAAAACAAAAAAAGTGATATGGGGATTGTTGGATATATAAAACGAAGACCATAAGCATTTCCGGTACCTCCCCAAGCATTAACGATTGCAAAATAAAATCCATAAATTAAAAATATACATATTGATAAAGAAATATTTTTTTTAATAAAATAAAATGAACTCAATAGACCAAAAAATATAATTGGTGAAAACCAGAAAACACCAAACTCTTGAGTAAATATAGAATTTAAGAATAATTTAAAGTTTTCAAAAACAAAGAGAACCGTATTTTCATTAAGTTTAGATAAAGAGTCAGCTAAATACGTATGACCTTGATAGATTTTACTTGGATTAATCGTTGATATTCCCCAAACTAGGTAAGAATGGTAAACAAACATTCCAAAAAAAACTACGTATGAAATATAAAATGAAGTGTTGTTTCTCATTTTTACTTTAGAATCTGGAAAAAATAATGATTTAATTACAAAAGGAATTAAAAATATTTGATAATTAGTCCACCGAACAACAAGTGCTAAAAAACCAAATATAAAAATAAATAATATGTCTCTTTTTTGATTCTGTGAATAAAATTTGATCAAAAAATAAATAAATAAAGATACAGTAAAAGCATCAAAAGAATGTGTCATGCTGTATCTTTCAAATGCATAATGGGGAAGTCCTGTTCCAAATAAAATTATTAAAAGTAGATTAGAATTTATTTTTATTTTTAAAAGCTTACAAGATTTAACTATATAAAAATGTGCTAAGAATAATGCGAATATAGAAGCAAATGAATACATTAAGATTTTAAAATTGAAAAGATTTCCTGAAGGAACATTTAAATTATCTAGTACTTGACCTATTTTTAAAAAAGGAGAGCTTAATAATCCAGTTCCAAAAAATCCAATAGGTGCACTTTTACCATTATTATAAAACCTTTTTTCCTCAAAACCCTCCAACTGATTTGTATAGTCAAAATCCCAATCTATTATAAAAGTTTCTGCATGTGAAAAATAATCAAAATCGTCAGAACAACATGTCCAATCTGTCTTATATCTAAAATCTATCGTTAAAAATAACAAAAAAATTAAAGCAAAAATAAAAAAATTTATTGGTTTATTTATACGATTTTTAAACATTTTTATCATTTTAATCTACTTACTTACATGATATTTAGGGTGAGCAAAAAAAATTAAGCCCACATAGGATTTTTTTAAATATTTAGTTGTTTAAGTCCCATCTTTCCCAAACAAAATAATAAGACCAAATATTTTTATGTGTATCAAGTAATTTATCATTAATTTTAGCTCTGAGAATTTCAGCATTTTGTATATGGTCTTTATGATATTGAATTTGTAAAGAGTTAATAATACTTATTTTATTTGTCTCAATTAATCTACTTAGTAAATCGTACTCTGCACCCTCAATATTTGACTTTAATAAATCAATATTTTTTAATTTTAGTTCATCTATAACTTCAGATATATCTCTTACGCTCACCAAATAACCTTCATTTGAATCTGTCAATTTTGACGATGCAGATTCATCTGATAATTTAAGATTTTTATTACTGTCTGAAAGTCCAAAATTAAATAAAAATACTTTGCTATTCGAATCAAATTTATTTTCTAAAACTTTAAAAAATTCTGGATGAGGTTCAAAAATATAACAAAAACAGTCAAACTCTTCTATTATTTTTTCACTAAATCCACCTTCGAAACCTCCTATATCAAAAAATATACTATTTGAATTTAGTGGATATTTTTTATGGATTTTTCTGTCACCCGAAATTATTTTCCATTTTAAATGAGCTCTAGTTTCAAGAATATAAATTGCTCTAATATAAAATCTAATTTTGTAATAAATTAATAGTAATTTAGGAAATTTACTTTTTAATTTATTCTTCATTTGATTTAATAAGATTGACAATATTATTTATAAAAAAATTCATAGCAAATTCTGTATTTTGGCTTTCTAAAAATGAAACACTATCCTCACGCTTTCTATGATGGTGAAAAAAATCTTTGTATAATTTAATTTCATTCCCTGATTGAAGCCATAAATAACTAAAAGTAACAGCATCCAGCGAGTTAATCTTTCGATCAAATTCTAAACCGGCACTGGCAATATTTAACATAAGATTTTTATTAACTATAAAGTTTCCACAGTTTAAAACCCACATAATCCATTTTTCGAGTGGAAAATTTTTATTTTTTCTTTCAACATTATTAATAGAATTAAGAGTATTTTTGTTTTTTAAAATTTTACCTAAATCATAAGTGCCTGGATTATCAATTAAGGACGCGGCCGCATCAATTGAATTTAGACTAATATCAGATTTCGAGAAAATAACCCTATATTTTTTATTAAATATACTAAATAATTTAGACAATCTATGTTTAGTCCAAAACTGATACATTGTTCCCGGTTGAAAAAGATAAGGTTTTCCTAAATCTTTTTTGATCTTCTTTTGAATAATATAGTCTAGATTTTTTCCAGCTATGTTGTCACCATCAAGTAAGTAAACTAAATCATTAGTAGACTCTTCAAAAATACTTAATTTGTTTGCAAACGCTCCTTTATTCTCAGAATGTTTAATTAACTTAATGTCTTTATCGGAATTTTTAGTAAATGTTGAAACTACTTGTTCTAGCTTTTTTATTTCATTTTCAATAGACCCATCATCAGAAATAATAATTTCATTTACTGAGCTACAATTTATTACACTATTTAGAGATTCAAATAAGTATTGTGATGAGTTAAAAGTCGGAATACCTATTGTAATAAGTAATCTATTATTATCTGTCATATCGCTCTGATTTTACATTCATAATTTAACTTAAGTTTACTAAATAGGCATTCAATTCTTAGAATTCTTTTGGAAAACAAAAAAGTCTATACTTTTATAAATAAAAGAAAAATGTCTTCTTTGAATAGCAACAATTAATAAAAAATAGCTTTATATTTATAAATGAACAGGAAATTGCAATATGACAAGTGGTGAATTTGAGTATGAGTCTATACCGGTAGGTTATTACGACAGAATATTTAATGAGGGGCTAAGGGTTAAAAGAGGACTTCAGTTTAGTTGGCATTATTTAAAATTTAAAACCGTTAAAAAGCATTTCCCAGAATACAGTTCGCATTTAGATATTGCTTGTGGGCCTGGGACATTTATCGGAAATTTTCTTGATAATAGATCTATTGGTTTAGATATATCAAATAACCAAATTAACTATGCAAAAAATACATACAACTCTTTAAGTAATCAATTCTACGTAAAAGATATGAATAATGAGTTTAATGATGAAGCAAGATACGATGTAATTACTTTATTAGAATTTATTGAACATATTTCATCTGAAGAAGTAAATAGTTTAATTCTTAAGTGTATGAATAAATTAAATGAAAATGGAAAAATTATTATTACAACACCTAACTACAGAGGTTTATGGTTACTTCTAGAGCAAATTGTAAGCTTTGTTGGACCAGTGAATTATAAACTACAACACATCAATAGATACACTACAAAAAGAATTGAGAAGGAGCTAAATTTTGAAAATCTTAAAGTTCAAAAATATATAAATTTTGGGATTTTTTTATCTTTTATCAATACAAATTTAGGACTTAAAGCACATGAAGTTATTTCAAATATGTTTAAAAACTTTTTTGGATACTCTTTGTTAATAACAATCCAAAAATGAATACAACCATAATTGTAATTCCTACCTTCAATGAATATGAAAATGTGGAGATTTTACTTGAACAATTCATTCAACTAGATGTTGATGTTGTATTTATTGACGATAACTCAATAGATCGTACTGGCGAGATTATCAAAAGCAATCTATATTTTAATAAAAAATATTTCTTAATTAAACGAGAAATGAAAATGGGATACGCATCAGCATGTATTGAGGGGATAAATTTTGGAATTAATAATAAATATAAAACAATTGTCCAAATGGATGCTGACCTTTCTCATTCAGTTAAAGACTTAAATAATTTACTAAAAACTAGCAAAACGAGTGATGTTGTAATAGGAAGTAGATATGTAGATGGTGGAAAAATAGTTGGATGGGGATCGTTTAGAAAATATCTTTCCTATTTTGCTAATTTAACATGTAAACAATTATTAAAAATGGAAATTTCTGACTTCACCAGTGGGTTTAGGGTATACGACGCAAAAGTATTTTCTGAAATAAATCTAGAGAATATAAAAGCAGAGGGGTACTCATTTTTAGTAGAGGTTATATACAAAATTTATTTAAAAAACTTCTCTATAACTGAAACCGCAATCTTGTTTAATGATAGAAAATATGGAAGTTCAAAGCTTGATAAAAAGGTAATCTTTGAGTCGATTATTAATTTAATTAAAATATCGACAAAAGGTATTAATTAATGCCTATAAATAGAAACTGATAAATTTTAAGCTTTTTTTTATTCTTGAATATCACATTTAGAGATAGTTAAAATTAGTTGAGTGAAGAAAACTAATAACATATATCTAATTTCCGCTTCGCTTTTAATCATATTTATATATATTACAAATTTTATTCCTAAAATAAATAATTTTGAAGATGAGCTTATAGTGTTAACATCCCATATTTTTTTCATAACTGAATTAGAATTCAAAGCTCCTTTTTTGGTTGAAGAAATGATCTTTACTCCAACTTTGACTACTGGTTTTAATTCTTCTGTAGGAGGTGCCATTGGTTGGATTATGTTTGAAGATTTTTATTTTTCAAGATTATTTAATTTTATTTGGTTAGTTCTGGAGATTTCTCTTTTAAATTTTTACCTTTACAAGCATAAAATCATAAATGTAAAATTTTTTTATTATTCTATTTTGGGATTATTTTGTATACCCCTTTGGTATAACTCATTGTATGGATTGGGTGAAATCTTATCTTCAGTGATTTTTTTCAATTCACTAATACTTTTTGAAAAAAAGCCAAAGCTATCTTTGTTTTTAATGTCAATCTCAATATTTTATGGGAAATTTATTATATTTATATCATTTTTAGTATTTATAGGAATAAACATAAAAAAACAAAATGTGAATAGTATTTTATACTTCTCCATTCCACCCTCAATTTGGTTAATTATCATATTTTTAAAATCTGGACTTAGTGGTTTATTTATTTATTTAAATAAATTTGTTAGTTTTTTACTTTTGAATGGTCTATCAAAATCTAATACTTCATCAAATTTTTTTCAAGAAGTTAAAAACAACATTTTTATGTCTGAAATAGCAGATTGGTCTTATGCAACAATTATCCGGGTAGTTTTAATTCCTATAATCTTTTCATTGTATTTGTTATTTAAGTATTTACTCAAAAAAAATTCGAAAATGGATCTATGCGTATCTCTTGTGATAATTATTAATTATTTATATTTTTATTTATTTAGCTATCAAAAATATTTAAGATACTCTCAGATATTTTTAGTGATGACAGTTTTTTATCTTTTATATCTTTTATCGAATAAAGAAAACTTATCAAATTTTGAAAAATCATTAAGTGTTTTATTACTAAGTTTTTATTTTAGTAGTACAGTACTAATAATTTTCTTAATACTTTATTTGATATTAAGTGCTAGAAGAAGGCAAATATTCATACCACTTTTTACATTTTTACTGTTAAATATTATAAATTTGCAATACGAGTCTAGGAATTACATCAACAATAATTTAAATATTTCAGAATGCAAAAATAATATTTCGAGCATTGAGTGTATAACAACTTATCTCCCATATGACTTCTACATTTTAGAGCAATAGTAATTGCAAAATAAAAGGTCTCATTCCTGAATAAATTTTTTATATTTTTTAATTATTTTTTTGTCGTGCCTGCTCATTCCTAAGCTTTTGATTTTTTGTAATAGCAGTGCTTCATCTATTTTTTTTAAGTCAACATTTAATTCATGGAGCTCTAAATTACTTGTTAAGTAAAACCAAATTAAATCATTTTCTACCGGTCCACATACATAGCCTTCCCAGTCAAATATTTCATAATAATTTTGATGATCTGATACATTCCAATATGTAAAATCATTGTGAATTAAATTTAAATCTTTCAGATATTTTGTATGAAATTTTTTGTATTCCTCAATAAAATTTTTTAGATTTTTATTTGGATTAAGAATATTAAACGAGTTTACATTAATCTTTAATACATTAATGTCCTCATTTTCTAAATTAGAGTCGATTTTAGTAATCTGAATTTTTGAATCAGGGCCTATTGTTAAAACTTTTGAAATATTTAATTCATTCTCATAGCCAATATCATCTTTTGGAAATATCTTGTATATATAATTATTACTTCCTTCAGAAGAAAAAAATACCATTTTGTCATCAAAATCTTTTTTAAGAAAATAAATTCTGTTATTTTTTAATTGTAAAAATTTGAATCTAGATATATCAAAATTAGTATTAATTCTTAAAATTACTTTTATATTTAATAATGCCACAACAATAACATATCTAATCAAACTCCACTTTTTGTTCGATTGGAATAATGTTTTATAAAATAAAGTACTGTTTTCTATTAAATAAAGATTCTTAGTTGTTGGAACTTTATAAATATTTTTCATTTATTTTTGTAGTAATTTCATCTAAAACAATTTCAAACTCATTATTAGCATCAACAAATATTAAATTTTTAAAGTTTAAATCCAGAGCATTTTTATTGAAATACTTGATTTGCTCTTCAGTTAGTTCATTTTTTCTACTTAAAATGCTGTTCGATGTAGCTTTTAAATAGAATATTAGATTAGGCTTTAAAAGTACTTTTTCAATAAAAAATTTAGCAACCTTTTTTGATGAATAATATTCCAAGGATTGAGGATCAAGATAATAATTGTACAAAAAACGATCACCAATTATTAACTTTTTTTCTTTTCTCCATTTAGAGAATTTAACTTTGCATATTATATTTACAAAAATTAATTTTAAAATCATTTTTGGAATACTTAAAAATACTTTAAATTTATTTTTTGATTCGTCTTTCTTCTCAACAGTTATTGACTCGAAGTTGTTAATATTTTTTTTTAATGGTAAATAGTGAAAATAAACAGAATTACTAAAATTAGAAAATAAAGATTCTGCTAATCTTGTTTTCCCTGAGCCATCAGGTCCAATTAATACTATAAACATAACTTTAACTATATAATTCTAGATATTTATGAAGTCTGTATAACGAAATTTTTTTTAATTCTTCTTCGAGATTTTTATTATATTTTAAATTTGCTTTTAAATAGACAAACCCTTTAAATCTAAAGTAAAACTTCCATTTAAAATAAGAAAAGTTTGAATAATGGACAATTAAGTTAATATTTTTAATATATAACTGATTAATTTCATCTTCTACTACTTTAAGTTCTTCTCCTAAGAAAAACATTCCCTGTTTGTTCATTAATAGTTTTAATAAGTTAATTAGTTTGTATAACTTGTTAGAAAATAAATTAAGCAAAACTGTTCTGCTTTCAAATATTTTTCTAAAATTAAAGAATTGTCTAAATTGGAATTTAGATTTAAATATCTGTTTAAATTCTTTATATTTTATATTTAATATTTCTTGATTAATAATAGTTGCAGATTTTGTTGAAAAATATCCAGATCCCGATGAATCATAAAGTATATCAACCCAATAAAATTTATTTGATGAATTATCTTTGAATTGAAGCTGAATTGATTCAGAAATATCCTCTTTAATAAAATTGATTAATTTATACTTTGAAGAAACCTCTTGAACAAGCTCTAGCAAGAATTCTTTTGGATGTTTTTCGGAGATAAAGTCAATGTCAAAAGAATTAATATTTGGAATATGAAGCAATCTTAAACCAAATACTTTTTTTAAAATTTCAATTAATTCATTCACAATACAAACCATAACAATTAATTAGATGAATTTAATAGTTTTTGCTCTTAAATATATTATTAATAAATTAAAATTTACATCTAAGTTTGTTGTGACTTAGGCGGTATTAAAGTTTTTTTGTAAAGAATAAAAAGAGCTTATATTTATTGTGGCCAGAGGCAGAATCGAACTGCCGACCCCTTGTTTTTCAGACAAGTGCTCTACCGACTGAGCTATCTGGCCAATTGGCGGGGACGACGGG
>MDSV01125522.1_pt1 | contig 43713 bp, 42 predicted proteins | sample 810851 | NCBI WGS metagenome assembly MDSV01 (sample SAMN05326640, study PRJNA326480) | marine metagenome | isolation source: seawater | place: Atlantic Ocean: North East | collected 2012
GATGCTCTCCCAGCTGAGCTATAGCCCCAAAAAACAATGTATGAAGTGTATTACTGATACAAAAAATATTCAACAGCTATATGTTTACAGGAAGTTCAAAAAAATAGTGCCCTACAGATATTCAATATGGTGCACTTTTGTACTTAAATTGGTAATTTTCCTAGATTGATAGGCTTTTAAATTAAAATAAGTAATAACATCTTGGCACGTATATTGCATCCTTTAAAGTAGAAGCATACTCGTGACTGACAAACGTTTCCTCATTCACCCCTTAGTCAGTCACGAGCCATATTTGTGACTGGTATTGACTCTCCTAATCCCCTCAATACCAGTCCTATCCTGCTGTATGATAAATACTTCATCAGGGGCAAGACGTGCTATGATGCAATCTCACTATAAGGATATTTATGAGAATTGTAAGTTTTGACTATCTTAGAGAAGCATATGTATTGCTAGATGCAAACGGCACAAAAGTATCTAATAAAAGACTTAGGAGAATGGCATACCTTGATGTTCACCAAAATAATTACACTACATACGAACTTTATAATAGTTACAAAAAAATTGTTAATAGCGAAGCAGCAAACAATCAACTTATGGTATTAGTTATAGTGATAAGTTTAATCACAGCAGCAATGCTCTTTATATTCACGTAAGTTCTACTCTTAAATAAATATATCTTCAGACCTTTAGATAAGAATAGTTTTTGGTCTCAGTAGATAAAATAATGCAATAAAAAAAGTAATTGCTTGATGATGAGCAAAGTGACTTTGTGATAACTGAGAAGATATAAGCATTATCATTAATAGATTTAGTAATACTCGACGTTCTTTATTTTCTGTTTTAGTTATAAAGAAATAGATAAAAAATAATAAAAGTAAACTTAAAGTCCCAAACTTTAAGGAAATATCTATAAACTCATTATGTAAATGATCTTTGGCAACAATATTTTTTATTCCATGTTCCTTTAAAGATTGTGTAATATCATCCACAAGATTTTGTGGGCCAATTCCTGTAAGGAAGTTTTTTTGTATTTCTTCTATCCCATAATTTAAGTAGTATACTCTCTCTTTTAATGAAGAATCATTTATCTCTGACGGATTGGCTATATTGATTGAACCAACAAGCTTTAGCTTCTCTCCTACTGGGTTTGGTATGATAAAAATTAATATCAAGAAGAAAGACAAAACTATCAGAGGTGGTTTAGCGCTTATACTTCTCTCATTATTGTTCTTACTAGCTAATGAAAGATAAATGAATCCTAATATAATTCCGATAATTGGGCCTCTTGTCTCCGTTAACATGAAAAGTATCAAAAAAATAATTGCAGATATAATGAGCAAATAAGATTTATTTTTTTTATAAAAAATAAAATATATACATATCATTAGTAAAGTAGCGCACATATTTGCATAAGTAATAGCAACACTTGATGTTCCTTCGTAGCGATAAACATTTAAAGGGTAAAGAGAAATACCATAAAACGCATCATAATAAAATGCATGTATTAATCCAACACCTGCAGACATGATAATTAGTCTTATGATCCTAGTTTCGTTAAGTGATATTAAAAGTAATGGAAGTAGAAATAAAAATCTACAGTAGTTATCAAGTTCATGCATTGGACTGTTATGATAAAAGCCTAGTAGTAAAATATAAATGGTAAACACTGAAACACTAGTGACTAATCCAGTATTTAATTTTAATACTGTATAAAGGCTCTTATAGTTAAAGATACATAATAAGAGACAAACAAGTAAAAAGATATTTCCTATGCTTCTATCAAAGAAATTAAAAGTAAAATATAAAAAAAATGAGCATATACATGCGATTTCTAATAGGTTAGATTTAGCTATTATCATTTTTAAATAATTTATGAAATTCAGAAACTAAATATTAAATTTTATTTCCTTACAATTGTACATCTTTATTAAGTTTTATTATATATAAAGAGTATAATTATGAGGATTGTAACTAATTACTAGGTAAAGATTACTTTGAAGAATATATTCATAACCGGCTCATGTGGCTATATTGGCAAAGCATTATTTCCAGAACTTCACACTGTAAATTTATTTTCACTTGATAGAAACTATGATAATTTTATCTTTCAACATAGCCGTAGATTTTTTTGCGATGATTTGAATGATCTATCTTTAGAAGCAAAAGATTGTTTAGCTAATTTCTCTGGTAGTATTGTACATCTAGCTGCAGCACGTAGTGATGATTTTAGTGAACAAACCTATGAATTAGACAACCTTAAAGCTACAAAATCTTTTATTCAAAACCTCAATCCAGAAAAAATTAAATTATTCATACACATTGGTTCAGTTGCTGCGATAGATGGTGAAATTCTAGAACGAAAAGGTAGCGCAATAACATGTGCAGATGATCGCTATAGAATAACAAAATATCAACAGCAACAAATTATCGAATCTTGGGCCATTACAAACAATGTCCCTTTAGTAATTCTTGCTCCATCGGCTATTTATGATGGAAATGCAAAAAAAAATTCTACAAATATAGGACGTCTCGAAAAGGCTGTTGCCTTTTTTAAGATTGTGCCTGAAATTAATGTACTGAAATCATTAACTTCTATGTCAAATCTAATTAGTGCAATAAAATATTTTGTAGATTCTAGAAAAAGTGATAATAATCCTAAAAACTTAGATTTAGTTCACAGATACATTGTTCTTGATAAACCAATTATGACAATAACGGAGATTTGTAAGAAAAAATTCAAAGCTAGTTTTGTTATTAAAATTCCAAAATTGCGATCTTTGCTGCTACTTATAGCAAGTTTAATTGATTTCCTAGGTTTACAAAAAAAAATACCCTTATCAAAAGATCGTGTGGTAAAACTTTACAAGCCAACGGATTATAATAATATTAGTGGCTATAAGGAGTGGCTTAATGAAGAAACTTAATTTGATTGAATTAAATGAGATTAACTTTGCAATAGTAAAGAAATATATCACAGAACATCCTGGCAGATTTCAAGGTTTTGAAAAACTATTAGATTTAACAAACTTTGAAACATCATCTGAAGATGCTTATGAACATATCGAACCCTGGATCCAGTGGACTTCGGTCCATACTTGTCAAACATATAATCAACATCAGATTTTTAGATTAGGTGATATCGTAAATTACGAAAATGATCAAATTTTTGAGATGATCGAAAAAGCCGGATATCTTGTCGGATGCATGAGCCCAATGAATACTGAGAATAGGCTTCTCAAGCCTGCCTATTTTATCCCTGATCCATGGACAAATACTATCTCGGACTCATCTATTATGAGCAAAGTAATCCACATGGCGATAAAACAAGCTGTTAATGATAATTCAAAAGGCAAGATAAGCCTATCAACCTACATTTCCTTGATATGGATTTTGATAACTAAAACACAAAGAAAAAATTGGTTAACTTATCTAAAATTATTTAAGCTAAGAAAAAAATCATGGAATAAAGCTCTATTTCTAGATTTATTACTTTCTGATGCTTTTATATATTTGAAGAAAAAGAATAAGGAGAATTTTAGTTGTTTATTTTTAAATGGATTTGCCCATATTCAACATCATTATTTATTGAATTCGAAAATGTATGATGGTGACTTAAGCAATACACCTGATTACATTGATAAGTATGATGATCCAATACACGATGCTATAAAAATATATGACAAGATTATATTTGATTTACTAAACCAATTTAATGAAAGATTTCTATTTGCAACTGGTTTGCGTCAGGTTCCCGTTTATAAAAAAGTTATATATTATCGATTGAAAAATCATGTAAAATTTTTAACTGCTCTTGGGGTAAGAAATTTTGAGGTAGAGCCTAGAATGACTCGAGATTTTTTAGTCAAATTTAAGAATTCAGTTGATTTAGAGAATGCTGCTCGATTATTCTCAACTATTGAGTATAAGGGTAAACCGTTGTTTGATGAAGTTGAACAACGTGTAAAAAGTCTTTTCGTTACCTTAACATATTCAGATTTAGTGGAGTTTAATGATGTAATAAAACTACAAGGTCGCACACTAAATTTATTCGAGGAATTTGTTTTTGTAGCAATTAAGAATGGACATCATGACTCATTAGGATATGTTTTTACTAATTTTAAGCCAGAAGTTTTCAAATCTAATGATCATGTGAGCGTCTTAGGTAAAGAAATACTGCAATATTTTGAGCTTTAAAGTTCTAGTTACTGATTTCCTTTTTTCATCATCTGAATAATTTTAGGTATTAATCTGTAGAATAAGTATGTAAATTTATTTACTTTTATACTGTATTTATCAAATGATTTCAAAATAGATTGATTACTGATGATAATGTTTTTCAAGCTCTTATTACTTTGTCCACCCGTTCGCATTCTTACAAGAACTTTAGATAAATACGCGGTAGAAATTTGATATTTTTCTAAAAGCCTCAACATCAAATCAAAATCAGCGGAGACTTTCATCTTTAAATCAAATAGTCCATATTTATTATAAATTTCTTTTTTTACAAAAAAAGTTGGATGTGGTGGGTGCCAGCCTGTTGCAAAACTTCCAGATTTAAACTTAGATGATTTCCAATATCTAACAATCTTAGTTAAATCATTTTTTTCTACATAATATAAATCACCATAAACACAGTCAGAGTGATTAGTTTTAAAAGTTTTGATGACATTTTCTAAAACATTTTCATCAAAATATACATCATCACTGTTTAGTATCCCTATTATATCTCCAGTTGCTATAGCAATACCTTTATTCATTGCATCATAAATGCCATTGTCTTTCTCACTTACAAACTTATCTATACTTTTTTTATTGCTTTGTATTTTATCAACTGTACCATCAGTACTCCCACCATCTATAATTATATGCTCTATATTACTGTATGTTTGTTTTGCTACAGAATCTATTGCGTCACCTATAGTTGCTACATTGTTATGCACTACTGTTATGATGGAGATTTTCATAATTCTGTATCTTTTTTTAATGCTGCCGCATCTTTCAATATTTTTAAGTATTTCTGTGTAATGATCGGAAAGGAAAAGTTTTCAAGCACATGCTTTCTTCCAATTTGACCCATCTCTAGCCTGGTCTTTTTAGAAATTTTAATCATTTCTATTAATTGATCACATAAAGAAGAAGTAGAAAATGATTCAGCAACAAACCCTGTATAGCGATGAAGCACAATATCTCTCAGACCAGACGTGTCAAAACATACAACTGGTGTACAACAAGATAAAGCTTCAGCTGAAACTTGCCCAAACGACTCAATCATAGATGGTACTACTACGCAATCGGCTGCAGAATAAAGTTTTGCTAAATAAGATGTATCTTTAATTTGTCCGATAGAAATATTACGAAACCCATGTATTTTAGATTCACCTTTAGACCCACCAAAGTTAACTAAAACAATTTTATAAACAGAGTTTTGTTCAAGTGATGATTTGAAGAGTTTTAATGCACTTTCAAACAAGCTTATACCTTTTAGTTTATTTTTCTTGTCAGGAAGTGAAGGGAAAACAATTACAAAACTTTTTTTATCAATGTTCAAGCGGTTACGAAGGGTATTATCAATGTCTTGAGTAGAGGGTTTGAATACTTCTGTATCAATTGGATTTGGAAGAAGTGAAATGTTAGATTTATTTAATATAGCGCTTGATCTTGCACGTTCTAGCATCCAACTAGAAGGAACTGTATATATTAGATCATCGCGATATGCAAGTTTTTGATACTTCACTTTCCAAATAAGATAATTCCAATTGATACCCAATACACCGCTTGTAAAGTAATTATATCCGGAAATAAACTTATTTGAGTCATCTAAAACTCTATAGTGATGTTCAGAGCCGCAATATAACCACTCATCATGAAGAGTAATAATTGATCCCGATGGAATCTTATCAAAATCAAATATACTTAATGTGTCATTGTTTATCCAATGTATATGATAAAGAATATCTTTGCTGTGCATAAAAGACTTTAAAACAGGTCGATAAGAGAACAGATTTAATGAATGTTTAATTGGATTACCATCTAATTGTAGTTTGCTTAAAGCTAGGGAAATCAAACGTTTAAAAAATTGATATTTACCAGCATCATCTTGTGTAATCGAATCTAGTCTAGAACTGGATTTATTTTGGTCCAATAATTGCTTAAACTTGTTAGCAGCTAAACCAGCGCCACCTTTTTTTAGAGAAAATGCAATTATAATTGTCTTAAGCATATATTAACTATACTTTGCCATAAAATTTAATTTTATACCTCATACATTAGAATATACATTTCTTTATTAGTGATAGTATTTATTATGAATCATAGTAAGAAACTTTTATCTCATCCTTTTAGATTAGTAGTTGATTCTAATTGCGTATTAGTAAAAGATTCATAATCAATATTTTTAGGCTTTATATAGTAGGCAAGAAATACGGACAAAATCAAATTTGCTGGATATGATTCAGTAATACTTGTAGTTATAGCAATTAGAGAAAATATAATTAAGAAAAGTAATTTTTCCTTATCTTTGGACATAGTCAAAACTACGAATAGAATCAGTAGAGTTAATAAAATTAAAAAACTATTTATTAATCCTAGGTTTACTATAGATGAAGCATACCAAGAGTCCGTTGAAATCATGGGTATATTTAAATCGAACTTGTTTACTATCAAAAGACCTGTCGCAGTACCATAACCGAAGTGTTGAGGTAAATAAGTAGCATTGAGCAAAACATCTATGAAAATTTTCACTCTCACACCTAACGAATCTTCAACTAATCCTGATCTTCCAGATAAATTATCTAGTGATAGTAGTAATATAATTCCTAAAAAGATTAAAAATATGGGCAGAAAAGGTAAAAGATTTTTTTTCAAATAATAGATTGTAATAAAAATTATATATATTCCGATTCCTGTTCCTGATGCAGTTAAAAGAATACTTATAGGTATTAGGTAGTAAATCTTTCTTTCAAGTTCTTCTCTCATATAGTATTTGCTGAAGAACAATACTAGTATTGAAAATACTGCTGCAGTGCTTGGAATATAAAAAATACCAGGATTTCTTGATGAAAGGCCAAATGTATTTAAACCAAAATGGCCATAAGAAAAAAATAATTGTGTTATTTGAACTATAAAGTGGAAAATGAACAAATAAAACATGATTGTTCCTAACTTTATTATTAACTCTCTATCAATATGGCTTAAAAGAAAAGCCGCTAAAATAAATGGCATCATCCATCTGATACCTGACAAATATATTAAAAAATCACTATGATAATAGTATGCCGGTAATAATATAAAGACTAAAATGAATCCTAAAAAAACCGCTGTAGCACGTTTAATCGACAGTGTTTTTATGATCATTAATAAAGAACTTGAAATAATTAAAATAAAAAATAAATCTTTAAGCCCTTTAATATATACAGAAGTTAAAATATTACTTGTATTTACAAGGCCTCTCCTTTCTTCTATCAATAAAGCTAAAGATTCTTGAAATGAAAAAATGGGAGTTAATAACAAGATTAATAATATTAGTTTTTCGATTCTTGTAGCTGAACTAGTTTTATTAAATATCATATGATATTACCTGTTCTATATCTTTTTCATTTACAGAAAACGCATTAACCCCTTCAACTAATTTTTGATATACATCTTGATTAATATCTAAAATTATATCTTTTATAACTTTTGGATACTTTAAATCAACAACATATCCATTCACATTCTCTTTAACAAGTTCACAGACACCACAATTATTACTAACTATGATGGGCATTCCAAAATATAGTGCCTCTTCCACTACAAGTCCCCAGGTCTCAGAAATACTTGGAAGAATAAGGAGATCATTGTTTTCAAATTTTTCTTTGAGTTCTTGATTAGCTACTTCTCCATTAAAAATTATATTTTCTTTTGCTTTACTCTTTAGCTTCTGCTCTAACGGACCTGTTCCTACAATTGTTAATGTATATTCTTTTAAACCATTGAACATATCTACTAATAATTCAATGTTTTTCTCTTTAGATAGCCTACCAATAAACAAAAATCTTTTTTTATATTGTCTTTTTATAAAATCAAATTTAGGTTTATTAATTATTCCTACACCCTTTGTAACCTTTACATTACCTTTATAATTTAATTGATCTAAGAGGTCTTTATGTAAAGCCCCTGATGCAAAAATTGTCGAAATACGTCCTAAAAATATCTTTTTCATGATACCTTTTATGCCACTTACACTACTTTCATTTATTGTTGACTCTAAAGCCAAACAATTCTTTGATTTCTTACTGACAAGTACAGAATACCAATCCTCTTTTGTATCCCACCCGCTTACTAATATTCTTTTATATTGACACTCTTTCAGTATAACCTTTAGATTCTTGATATTAGATTTTACATCCCTATCTTCATAATCACCCTCATAAAGTAATCTATACTCAAAATGAGAATTTGCTAAAGCTATAAAATCATTCGCTCTTTTTTCATTTGTATTACTAGCTGTGAATACAACTAATATTTTTAATTTTTTTGCTAGTTGATTATAAAGATTTACTTTATAAAAATTTGCTATGTGAGTAACAATGAGGTAATCATACATATCTAAATATACCTCTATTTTCAAATCTTTGTTTAATTATCAAAGCAACCTGGACAAGAATTAGTGAGATAAATAACTTCAAATACTACTCTCCAAATTATACTTTATTAACAAAAATGTATGCATTGTTATTTCTAGCATTTCAATCTCTTCCAGAGAATACTTTTAAATAGTGTTTGAACAAAATCCAATATCTTATAAATATTAGTGCGAAATAATTAGCAACATTATTCTCTCTTTTTGTCTCATCATATTCTTTTAATATCTCCAGAGTTTTTCCATTACCAATTCCATCTGCTCTCCATCTTGACACAACGATATTTTTTGTTTCAACTTTTGGAAAGTCTTTGTATCCTCGCAAAAGATGATCATAGTCCATACAAAAAGTATATTTTGTACTAAAGAGGCCATATTTCTGAAAATAATTTTTATGAGTGAATAAACCTTGATGAGGTAAAGACATTCTAAAGAGAAGAGATCTTTTATTAAATTTTCTAATATATTTTGAGGTAAACATTTCCTCACCTTCCATATTAATTCTTTGAATCCTAGCGCTTATAAATAGGTAATCACTAGGATTTATTTCATGAAAAACTCTCTCTAGAGAATCTTCAGCTACAAATCCATCTCCATCTCCTTGAAAATTTATATAGTCACCTCTCGCTACCTTTACACCTTTGTTGAATGCATCACTTATTCCATTATCTTTTTCACTAATCCAATAATCTATCTGATCATCATATTCTTTGATAATTTCTAACGTTCTATCGGTTGAACCGCCATCAATAATGATATATTCAATATTCTTATATGTCTGATCTATTATGCTCTGTATAGTACTCTTGAGGTATTGTTCGCCGTTGAGGACAACTGTAATGATAGAAATAAGAGGTCTATTACCATCTAATTTTTTAAAAAGCCCTTTTGTTCTCAACCCGCCCTTATTCAAAATTATTTAAACCTCGTCATAACTCTTAAACACTTCCTCGCCAATCACAATAATATTTGATATTCTAAACTAACTATTAAATTATTTCGATCTTTTACTATTTTCTAATTGTTAATTATTTTAGAAGTCTTAGAGTATATAATATTTCAGTTTGTTAGAAACTAATGCTAAGGATTAATCATTTCTTTTAAAATATCGAAATAGACATTTGCATATCTTTTTGTTCTTATTTCAAGTGATTCAATATTTTTTTCTTGGTTTTCACTTTTGCATTCTTTTAAAGATTTTTTTAGTGATTCAATATTGTTTCTATCAAAGAAAGTTGCATTTGGATATTGTTCTCTGTGTACATTTATATCAGATAAAATCATATTTTTACCTACAGACTTACATTCTTCTACCGTGGAGCTCCACCCTTCAAATAATGAAGGGTTAATAACTGCTTTTGAAATTTTAATTAATCGATATACATCTTCAATATCAACTACTCCAAGTATTTTTATGTTTTCATTTAAATTATTATCTTGTATAAACTTTTTTATATCATTAAAATAATCTTGGTTTCTATAATCTGCTAAGTGTCCAGTGCATGCAAGGGAAACATCGACCCCTTCATTCTTTAATTGTGCAATAGCTTTAAAAACTGTGATGTGGTTTTTATGTTTCCAAAATTGATTTGGCATATAAAAGAAATCGTCATTCAAATTATATTTTTTTAACAACTTATCCTTATCATTATCATTAACTCTAGAATATATTTTATGAGGTTGAGAAACAAATTTTAATACTTTCGTTTTGTGTTTATAGCCAGGAGCAAATTTATTTAAATCGTTCATTGCATCATTGCTACTAACAACAACAGCGTCACTATTCTTAATGATACACATGAAACTTTTATTTCTTTCATTAATCTCTTTTTGAGAAAACATCTCAGGTAAATGGATATGTTGAAAGTCAGGTATCCAGTTTATTGTTCTTATATTTTTAAATTTTGTTATGAATGAATGCGATAATATTTGTACTGCATGTTTTTTTAAAATATTTTCAAGTAGAGAATTTGTTTTGAATATTTTTTTTTCAATTTTTGAAAAAAACCATTTTAAACTTTTTCTGTCGAATAGACTATCTTCTATCACAGTGGCATATTTTTTGAACATATTTTTAACTTTAGTATCAGTTTTTTTTCCAATAAATACAAATATCTCGACATCAGCTATATCTAGCTTATCAAGGGCAAAAAGTAAATTTTTGAGATAATTAAATCCACCCATCCATTCAACAGAAATATTACCTATAAATCCAACCTTAATCATTTAGATTCCTTGCCCAATCAACATAATTTTTTATACCTTGTTCTAACCTCTTACTAGATGTAAAGCCATAACTTTGTAGTTTTTGAGTATCTGCACAATAGTACATTGGATTTCCAATATTTTTTTTATTATCAAAATCTATATTGATGTTTGGATTTATTAAATTTCTTATCATGCTTATTATATTCCTAGTAGTATATCTAGAACCTATTCCGCCGTTTATAATAAGAAATTTATCTTTTACATCGATCAAAAGATCGAATAAAGATAAAACATCACTTATGTGGATAAAATCTCTTGTTTCTTCCCCTGTCCCCCAAAAAATAACCTCGTGTTTTGCTTTACTTATTTTTTTATAAGCATCCCAAAGCAACTGTTTTCTGAGTCCATTTCCATAAACAGAAAATAACCGTGCTATTGAAATATTTAACCCAAATTCCTCAGAATAACTAAGACATAAATCTTCTGTTATTTTTTTATGACGACCATAGGGAGAAACCGGTTCCCCAACATAACTCTCTTCAATGGGCTTGTCTGGATGTTCACCTTGAACTGCTGGACTAGACGGATAGATAAGATGTGACTCAGGATTGTATTTTCTCATATACTCCAAAACTTCAATAGTGCCGTCGACTGTTTTTTTATAGTCTTCTTCAGGATAATCTAGTGAATATCCAATAGAACCGCCTCCACCACAATGAATTATCACATTAAAGTTTTCTCTAAATTCCAAAAAAGCTTTGATAGACAGACTGTCTTCTCTCCAATAATCAAGTCCTATTTCTTTTGACTCTTTGATAGATAACTTGCCATGACCTATTCCATAAGTTCTATATCCTGAGCCTTTATAATGCTTTGATACATTTGTTCCCAAGAAACCTTTTGCTCCTGTAATAAGAACAGATTTCATAAATTTTTCATTTTTTTAATCATTTCATTCATATCATTATTTATTTTCGAACTTTGAACAAAGAACCTCTCTAGGCCAAATTTTCTAATAAATTTTTCTAAAAGAAAAATATTTATATTGATTTTATTTTTAGATAATATGTGTATATTTGTGCCATTGCTTATTAAATTATAATTATATTTATTCGCTACATATTGTAGTGATTCTCGAGAATATAATGATACATGTTGTCCATGTTCAAGGCAGTAATACCACCAGTCCTTTGTTTTGGGCGCAGGAACTGATATCAAATCGGTTGAAAAGAGTAAAAAATTAGTCAAACTGAATATTTTTTCTATATCCTCCAGTGGATTTTCAAAATGTTCAAAGTTTTCAAAAGAGGTAACTCCTTCATATGTTTTATTAATCATTTCTCCCTCAAACCCTCTTGCAACTAAATTCGTAGCATAATTATCATACCAGTAATAATCAAATCCATTATCTCTCATCATTCTAGTTAAAATTCCATATCCTCCACCGTAATCAAGGAATGTATTTTTTTTATTTAATAATATTGATAAAATAATCATTGTTAATTTTGCGAACATTAAATTTCTGGACATCATTCCTGTATCCGATAAACTTATGGCATCACTGTAAGATTCTTTTAACCAGTAAGGCTTTTCGGTTTGTACAAAGCCACAATGAGTGCACTGAAAATACTCAACATCATACTTATTTAGAACTTTCCCATTATCAATTTTTTTTGATTTATGATTACATATTTTACAATTCATTATTTTCACCAAATAGTTCTTGTACTGAGGCTTTTTCTAATGTGTCTACTTTTTGAAGAATACAATTTGATAGTAAAGTTAAACATTTTTTTTCATCTAAACAGGTTAATTCACCTTTTTCATTTCTGGATTGTCTAAAAGATGAATAAATATGTTCCTTTTTTGTAGTTGTTTTAGATAAATTTTTAGAGAACTCTTCTTTTACAAAAAATGCATTATTACCAGCTTTATTTACTCCAACAAAAACATATCCTTTTTTCTCGCTTAGATATTCCAATGCTGCCAAAGATGCCCCCCAATATAAATTTGAGAAATGTTCTTTTGTCCAAACAAAATCAGGTTTATATGGCACAGAAACTTTTTCGTTTTTACCAAAAAGAGCATTATATTCACAGATAACAATCCTAGGAGAGATGCAGTCTATGGCTTCCCATATCCAATAATCATTTCCATCCACATCAATTGATAAAATCCCAATATCTCCACTAATTCCATTATTCAAGATAGTTTCATTGATATTATCTTTGGTGAGAAAAGCATGCTCAGCCTTTAAATTATATTTCCAATATATTGGATCATTTTTGATATATGAAATATTTTCATTAGATCCATCTAGTACTAAACCTTGCCAATTATTATTTTGTAGTAGAAATCTTGTATTAGATTCAATATATTTTTCTACTCCAAATTCTATAAATATTTTATTATTGATTTCAATATTTTGTATTAGATATTGAATTATGCCGTCCTCGCCCCATTGGGATGATACCTTAAATTCATAGTCATTTATATTTTGTGAATTTAAACTTTCATTCAAACGTGCTTCAATTCTCCCTAAAGCTAAATCTATTTTATTAAACCTATCCTCTGACGACTTAATTGAGTGAATTATTTGCTTAATTTTTTTTAGCATTTCATTATTTCTTAAATTAAGTCACCAAAAGATTTACTACTTGCATATTTATAGGCTGCTACATTAAGTTTATTAGATTTAAGCTGTGTTAGGTATTCTGATTCAGAAGGGATAGATTGAGAAAAGAAATTCTTTTGATCATCAACCCTAACCCATTTGTTTTTTTCAAAATCAAATGTTTTAATAACTTTACAAGGATTGCCAACTGCAATACAAAATGGCGGAATATCTTTTGTTACTACACTACCGGCGCCAATAACTGACCCATGACCAATCTTCACACTTCCTAAAACGCATGATGTATTTCCAATCCATACATTTACTCCAATTAATATAGTCTCTTTGTCAGATGCCCCAGTTATGGCATATGGTACTAGAGGATTTTTGTAATTATGATTGGCTCCTAAGAATTTACAATCGTCAGCAATCAAACAATAGTTCTTTATCAAAATTTGTTTAGCAGAACTAATTGTTACTCTTTTACCTATATAGCAGTTATCACGAATTTCTATATTCTTAAAATTTTTCGATTTATGATTTACATTAAGCCAACTGTTCTCTCCCACAATACAATTGTTTCCTATAGAAACATTACTCCATCCTATTACATGTACTGTTTTATCAATATATGTTTTCTCTCCAATATCTTTTTTGTAAAAATAAAGTTTTATTTTAGATAGCAACATTGATAGATTTTCTTTTTGCTTTAAAGATAGTATTTTTTTCAAGACATTTACTGCCCTTGTTTTAAAGTTGTCATTATTTCCTTTTAATATACTCGATACTAATTTTCTATTTTTTACTTTTTCATTAATATCTTTCGTAAATTCAAGATCAAAATCTTTTAATTCTTGTTGTGCATGCTCAACGGAGCAATGAGTGCCGCTTCCATCAAATCCCACATTTTTCACTAATTTTTTTTGTGGATACAAAGTAAGACCATTTTTCCTAAAAACTGATAAGTACCAATAAATTGCCCATGAGTCGATTTTATCATCTAACTCTAATTTAGCCATGTTTATATAATCAATAGAATCATCAAAATTAAAAAGTGACTTTTCTTTGTTAGAGCTTTTAATAATGCTTTCTAAATCTTTTTTATCTCTTTGAAAAGTGCTCCACTTATTAGCCCATGTTGCCCATGACCAAGAATTAGTAAGATTTATAAAATAACTACTTTCAATGTTTTCAATATTATCAGTATAGGAATATCCTGTTATGCTATAAACATTTTCTTCTTCCTTATAGAATTCTAAGGCGTTATTCATAAAATTTAGAAAATGAGGGCTTGTGACTAGGTCATCTTCAAGTACTATTATTCTTCCATATTCATTAACTATATTTGTAACTCCATCTATTATGGAGCTCGCTAATCCATAATTTTTATCTTTCTTGAATATAGTTACTTTCTTGAAGCCGTTTATAGTTTGGATGTACTCGCGAACTTGATTTACTCTAGCTTTATCGTTGTCATCTTTTGGTCCATCAGAAAAAATGAAAAGAGCGCTTTCGTCTGCTAGCTTATTATTTTGTAGGGCAGTCACTGTTTGTTTTGTATGATCTAGCCTGTTATACACAAACAATACTATTGGGGCTAATTTAATAATTATATCCACATTACTAATAAATTGTTTATTAAAAATAACTTATCATGTAATCTACTGCTAGACTATATAAAGTTATATTAATAGTACTTTTCCTTTTTAGAGATTTATATTTTTTTATAGAATAGTCAGCTAAAAAAACTCAAACAAGTTTCATCTTATTTTCTTTGTTATAAATGTACTGGTTAGAGACTTTTTCCTTAAAATCAAAATCAGAGTATAACCAATCTGTTAAATCTTTTTTATTAGATTTTATCCATGTAAAAACTTTATTTTCAATGTCATCTTTGTATATCTCTCTGGAATCATCCCCATACAACAATGTTGGTACTTTGAATAAGCTAGCCTCATAACAACAAGAACTAAATGCTGTAATATGGTGGCTAATTTCTAAAAAAGTATCATATAAGTTTTTTGTACCATCATCAATTGTATACAAGCTAGGGTTAATCAGTCTTAATCTATTTTTGCAGTAATAGAATCCTTCTTTATCATTTGGATGAAGTCTTAAGATAAAATGTATATTTACTTGATCATTAGACTTTAAGAAATCAATAATAAAATCTGGAATTCTCTCAGTATTTTGACCTTGTGGTGGTTGCATAGTCACAAGCACTTTAATTTTATTTTTTGGGGCATCAGAATCAGCCTTCATTAGATTTTTTTTATAGTAATTTATCCAAGGATATCCTCCAATAAATGGAATGTGTATCTTTCTGTTGGGTGAACTTGTAAGAATGTGATTACAGCTAGGCTGACCCCAGCACCAAAAATTATCTGGCATTAATGCATATCCTTTTTCAGGAATTTTAGTCCAGCCGCTATACATAGCCTGATACTTACCTTGTTTGCCATGCTGTATATCTATAGTTTTAATACCATACTCGCTTGCAGCCGCACAGATAGCCATCATATCGGGTAAATACCAGCATGTTAAATATATCTCTTTGAGTTTCTTATGTTTTGAAATTAATTTTTTAGCTGAGACATACCATTCAATAAACAAACGTAATTGATTTTTATAATCTCGTTCTAAATTATATCCATTTAAATCTAATATTTTTGCAATTTCATGAATTGTTTCTTTTTGTTCCATAGAAAGTCTTAATATATTAAAAGTAGCACTTTGATGTAAGTACAAAGCATCATGAAGTAATTTTTTTTCTTTAGATACTTTTGATAAGTAGTACTTAGTTATTTTTTCATCTTCACAAAATGAATCAATAATTGGGTCAACTATTCTATCGATAAACTTTTTTGAATATATTTCTTGTAAATACTCGGGGCGAGAGAAGAATAATTTTACAGCATCTTCTCTTGCATTAATTTTTTTGAACATACGATATATTGAGGATATTACGATTTTGATATATGAAAATGGAGAAAGTATAATCTTTTTTTTGTATTCTTTATTGTTTGAGTCTATAGCAATTAACTTAAGCCACAAAATTTTTCTTATAAGCGGCCATGTATTGAAGCTTTTCCATATAAATACTTTAGTGTTAACAGAATTTTCTATTTGAACAATTTTCTTAAATGCATCAGGAGTTTTCATTGTAACTAAACTAGCTTTTCAAGAGAATTTTTTATATTAGAAAAAATACTGCTTAGTTGAATAAAATCCTTATCCGGCAAAATTGCATGTGGAAACCTCTCATAACGTTGGCCATACCCAAAAAATTCTAAAGCTGCTTTGTGTGCTAAATGCCATCCACATTTATTAACTATCTTTTGAAAAAATGGCTTTTCAATATTTTCGTTATAATAATTAACTGTTTCCATATCTCTATTCATCACTGCGGGGTAGATTACATCAATTGCCTGAGGAAAAAACATTGTTGTACCATTCAGCCAAGTATTTAATCCTTTGCTAATAAACTTTAAAGCTCTAAGTTTACCGCCACCGGCCAATATGCATTTTACATTATTATTTTTACACTCTTCTAAAACAATATCTGTAATATCATCATCTTTAGAATCTTCCTTTACACCAATAACAGAATCTAACTCAATAACTTTGCGTAATAACGCTTCTGGCCAGTTAATCAAATCTCCGTTAAAACCAGAAATAAGCTTCATTTCATGTAAAACTACTTTCATTCCAAATTTGGCAGGCATTTCTAAAAACTCAAGGAGAGGTTCATCAATATTATAGTATCTCTCAGGGTAAAGCATCGATACACCAGCCGGATTAAACTTAGCAATTTCTTTTAAATAGTTTTCAAGCCTACCTCTATCAAATATGTAAGGGTGGCCTACATAGCATGCAATACCATTCTTTTTTGTTAGTTGTAATATTTTTATGTTCAAACTATATACTTCTTCCTCACTTAGCATCCTATATCGAGTGTTATAAGCCATACTATATACTGCGGAAATATGTTTCTGCGTTCCTAGGTCATCTATATATCTATTCAAAGTTTGATAGTCGATTGATTCATCTTTATTGAAAAATAGAGGTATGCTGACAGTTAATCCTGGATATTGTTTTTCTGTCATTTTATTTTTTTCCTTTTTAGAACATACTCACAAACTAAAAAATCAAGTTCAGTATCAATGTCAATTGATTCTTCACTATTCATCAAATAGACATCTGAATCAATATATAGCGTTTTATTTTGAATATTATCAACATGTTGAAGGTAGATTGCACCATTTGGCCGATATGTTTTTGGTATATCTTGAGAACGAGTATTGCCAGATAACATAGGTGATTCTTTGGTAACAGGTTCCCAGCTTGAGTTGTTGTTTGATAAAGTAAATGCGAACTGAGTGGGAAAATCATAATTCACTGCAGAAAATAATGGCCTTGGACTACTTATCCATTGATTTAAAAGGCTACGAACAACTTTTTGATCACGCAATGGGCATGTAGGTAAACATTGCATATACCATTCGGTTTGAATGATTCCTGTGGTAACAAGTCTTTTTAATTCATCATACACCTTAACTTGATCCCCTGCATATTCTGATGGACGATATTCATAACTTACAGCATCACCATACTCGTCTTTAACTAAATTGATATATTCTTTAGAGTCTGTAGTAAAAATTATTTTTGTAATCTCTGAGTGACCTAAAACGGAATCAAGGGTATAGAAAACTAAAGGTCTACCAGCTAGTTTCCTAACATTCTTTCCTGGTAAACGTTTTGATCCTGAACGAGCAGGAATAACAGCTGTAATCATATTATTTATAATACTATTTTTCTCGAAATATACTCACCATTAGTGATATTAGTCTTGATTTAGATACTTAAAAAAGTAGTGCTTCCATTAGGACCTAATATCCCAATTTATTCAATCTCTCCAGTGCTGTCCTAAATCCCTCTCCAAGGTTATCATGACCTTGCCAAATCTCTGGTAACAAAGTTGTATTTTTGGGAATAACTGACATTGCTTTTAAAATTTGTACGAAATTCAAACTTCCCTCACCAACTTGTAAACCCTCTTCAGACTCTCCGGTAGCATCCGAAATATGAATATGAGAAACTTTCGAACCTATTTTACTAATAAATTCTGATAAATCATCTCCAGAATAATTACACCACATGTATGAATGTGAGATATCAAGGCATAATTCAATATCACGTTTTGTCTTTTTTAAAATTTTTTTAATATTTTCTGCACTGGTGAACTGATTATGAAAGCCTTGACCGCCAAAATGCCATGGATAGGGAGGCATAGTTTGTGCCAGAAAACGACAACCATTTGTATTTACTTCTTCTACATTTTTAACGAAGTTTTCAATACGTCTCTCTGTTTCATTTTTTGAGAAAAACTTATCTAAACTGTGCCCTCCACAATTGACGATTACTTTAGGATTACCATTATAACCGATTAATTGTCCGAGTTTTTTTGCCTTATAAAAAACTTCATTAAGTAGCCCTATAGTCTTATTTATAATCTTTTGGTTATCAGAGAAAAGATCAAGAATAAAATCGCCATCAAACTGCTCCGGCGAGTGAACAATTACTTCTGAATCTAAATTTTTAGTAATAACTTCTTTATCATTTATCAATAAATCTCTAAAAGATAGATGAAATTCAATTGCTGGTGGTTGGAATACTTCAAAGAGTTTATATACATCGCGATGTCTAACTGGGATACACCATTTAAATTTTTCCGGTGTTTTTAATACACTGTTTGGTGTTTCTTCTTCTAAATCACTTTTATAAAAAGCTTCATTAGCTTTGACATCTCTATGGACTATGCGTCCAATTAAGGCCTCCTTCATTCTTGGACTTAAACCAATTCCAGGTGAGCGGATAAGAATATCTTTTTCAGTTACCCGAGAACCTTTAGAAATATCATTAGCACTAAATAAAGATTTAGCCAATGCTATTTTGTTTGTTGCCTCGCCCTGTGTTATTTTTCTCTTATACCCTACACCAAGTGCTCTAGATAAATCAGCGATAGCTTGACTCATTTCATTAAATTCAGATGGTAATAAACTAACTTTGTGATCATTTCCTTCCAGAGACTTATCAACTGTAAAATGCTTTTCGATCACCTGTGCACCTTTAGTAAATGCAGCGAGCGGGATATGCCAACCTCTTTCATGACCTGAGTAACCAATTACAGATGAGGTTCGAGACTTTAAATTATCTATATAATTTAAATGAACATCTGCATAGGGAGCTGGGTAAGTTGAGTTTGCATGACAAATTACATAGTTAACATAATTACGATCAAGTATAGAAATAGCAAGATCAATATCCTCATCTGTTGACATGCCTGTTGATAGGATCAGAGGTTTTTCTGTTTGTATGAGAGCTTCAAGTAACTCATGGTTAGTTAAATCTGCTGAAGCTACCTTATATCCCTCCATACCATACTTCTCAAGCTTAGCTAAGCTCGAGAGATCAAAAGGTGTGCATAATGGAGTGATTCCAATAGTTTTACAATAATCAAAGCATCTATACATATCTTCGTCAGACAAAGATACTTTTTTAAGTAGATTAACTACATATTCAGTGGATAGATCCTCAGAGGCTTCAATATTCCCATAAAGTGAAGTTAAGTCTCGCATTTGAAACTTGGCTATATTCGCTCCATTTTTTTTAGCTAAGCGAATTAGTTCAAAAGCTCGATCCACAGATGCATTATGATTGTTGCCGATTTCTGCTATCAATATATAGTCTTCTTGATGCTGTATGGAATGATTAGCTAAGTAAAACTCGCGTTTACTGGGGTCACCTTTAGCTAACATTTTAATATTATTAAATTCATCAACTATAGGAACAAAACGATGTTTTTTAAGACAATCAATTAGAATTGATAATGACGATCCATACCTTAAAGCATAATAGTCTTCATTCATTATGTCAGACACGCGTAGTGATTTATCATTTTGATGTGCCCTGGCTAAATCACCAAGAGATAAAACACCTACAATTTTGTTTTTTTTATTTAAAACACAGAAAAAGTTATGATGTCTCTTATTAAGTCTTTGATAAAACTCATCAAGAGGCAAGTCATGATTAATGGTAAACTGACTTATTTTCTTTTCAAAAAACATTTTTTTTATACATCACTTTTATGAATTAGTTTTCTAAGCCTTTCATATATTTTAAATATTATAATACTAGGATTCTTCATAACCCTTATTAAACGTATAGATAATCTTTGATTAAGCTCTTTTCCCTCTTGATTGCGTAATGTGTTAAAGTCTTTGGCTAACTCAAAATTACATTCTTTTGTTTCAATATTATTTTTATCTAAATGTTGTTTTGCCGCAATTGGAGGACGAATTGAATATTTATTTTTATAATTGTATATCTCACTAAAAATTTCAGCATTTTTTTGATTTGATATGAGAAAATATTCATTAAGCGCTTTACCTTTTTCCTTTTCTCGAATGGGACTATAGAAGTATTTACTATCTAGCTGTAGGAAGTTAATTTTTTTGAAAAATAATAAATCTAATCTACCTTGAAACACATAATCATAGTTGACATTGCTTGTTTTAGAATAGTCACTCATAATTTGTAACACCTTACTAGTAGAATACCATCTGCTACTAGATCTAATCATAGTATCTTTAAGAACATCTGTAGTTTTATCCTGATAAGTAATATAATAATTTGTATAAGTATCAAAGTGTTTCATAGAATAATCTTCCAGCTTTACAAAAGAAAAATCTTTTTGTTCTTCAATTACTGAAGCAGTTGGTTTATACAATTTTATTATTTCATCATGATAATCGATACTCCAGCTATGAATAAATATATCTACATCATGATCATTAAGAATCATTTTTTTATACGATTCAAATACCCTAGATATGTCGACATCACCAACTAGTCTTCCATTTTTCTCCTTTTTCCCACCAATATGACCAAACAAACAAAGTGCAATCTTCATATTTTATTATATTTTTTCTGCTTCTATATACAAACTTGAGCCAGCCCTGAATTTTTTGTCGAACTTATTATTTAAAAAAACTAAGTATTCTGATTTGCAACACGCAGATTCTTTTATATTTTTGAAGCCTTTATCTTTTAACATTTCAGAAAATTTGTTGTAATTAAACCAGTTAATATGCCCATGAGGCTTTTTAAACCTGTCTTTAGGTATATTTGATACAATCCACTCACTAAATTCTTTTAATGACAACTCATTTGCTTTTTTCTTAATATCCTCCTCAATACCAATTGGTGGGCCCCTGTAAAATTCATCATCATTTATATTATCTTTACTATCATATGCTGCGAACCAGTGGCCTAGGTAATTTTCTATACACTTTTTAACTCCAAATTTTTCCCACTCTGGTCGACCTTTAACTCCTGTAACCTCGGTGAAAAATTTTTCATCACCATCCCTATATTTATTTAGTAATTTTTCAAAGTGAGGAGTAATAAGACGAATCTTTCCACCTTTTTTTAAAACTCTTGAAGATTCATTCAGTAAATTATCTACATCTTCATCATTAATATGCTCAAGAAATGCCTCGGAGAATATATAGTCAATAGAGTTATCTGAAAAATGAAATTTACTATTTTTATCTAGCATTTGTCCATCTAATTGATCTATTCCAATCCAGCCAGCTTTACGCCAATTCTGACCAGAACCTAGATTTATACCCTTTACTCCAAAAATGCTATTAAAGAGTTTGATTACTATTACCTCAGTTGAATCACTAAGAAACCTTAAAATGCGTCTTAAAATATTCATAATTCGTCTCATTATAACCTTCTCTTTTTATACAGATTAATCAGCATATTTAATACTAACGGAAATGTAAATTTCTTACTAATAGTATCATTCCCAAAATATAGTATTAGGATTAATATTATTCAGAATATCAGAGCTTATCTCGCTATTATAGACACCAGCTTTTAATATCACTATTGGATTACTTTCTCCTTTTAGGATTTTAGGAGATTCTACTGCCATTGAAGTCCCATACAGTCTTTTACTATGTTTATTCTTATCATTATCTAATAAACAAATAATGCGACTAGTATCAAGTCCAAATTCAATCAATGATTGTGCAAAAACATGCGCTCCAAATAAGTATATATTTTGATCATAACTAGTATTATGAATCTTTATATTCAGATCTTTAATAAGTTGTTTATGATAGTTAACATAATCTAAATACAATTTTTTATTATGATCATAGAGACCATCTGGAAGTGCGATTGTATCCACAGTAGAATCTTTTTTAAAAGAATAGAAAATACTATGGTCATCCTGAAAATATTGTTTATCAACTTCTTTAAAGCCATGTTTTGACAAGAGATAATCTACATATGGTTCTGTCAGGAGAACTGTGTGTTCAAAATTTATGCAATTTGTATATTTTTTTTTAAGCATTTGTTCCATATTTGGAAAACTAAAAATTAATTTTTGACCCTCTTCTAAGAAATTAGAAATATGAGCAATAAATTCATTTGGATAATAGACATGCTCAAAGACATGTGAGTGAACTATAGCATCAACCTCGCCGTTGAAATTAAACCTATCATCAAAAAATCCCTTGATAAATACTGCATCGACATCTGCAGCAGGAACTGGATTTGGCTCCAAGATTGTCCAATCAATATCATTCATTTTTTTGTACTCTCTACTTAATATCCCGTGAGAACCTCCAATTTCGAGGACTGATTTTGGTGACTGTTTTTTGATGAATTTTGCGAATTCCTTATGGTGCTGTAACCACAAAGTACCTACAACTCCTGCGCCATGATCTTCAGAATAAAGAACATCCAAAGGTAAGAGAGAACTTAATTGAATAATACCAGAATTTTTAGATATCCCCCATTGCATATCGATTAAGATATCATCCTCAATAGGCTGTTTAACACATCCCATGAAAACTGGATAGCTATCAAATTTATCTAAAAATTCTAGATCCTCACATTCATTAATAACATCCTTATTTCTTTGAATTTGTTTAATGCTCATGTTAATTACTTTTTAACATATTAATTTATAATTGTAATTCATTATTAAGCATACTTTTATCTAATCATTGTAGAAATAGATAAAATGAAAGATAGAAATTTTTCTATATTTAAATTTCTCTTGAATAGCCCATCAATTAATAATACTATTATCGGAAAAACTATTACAGAAATGCCTAAAGTATTATCATCAAACATTCATTATACAATGCATCAAGTTGATGATAATGATTCGGACTTTAGTTTTCTTGCTAATAATACTCTCAAAACTATTTTCTTGCATTCCGGAACAATGGAAATCAATTTAGAAATTAACTCTAAAGTTGATAGAGTAAAATTAAATGCTGATGAAGGCATAAATATTATGCCTAATATAAATTTTTCTATAGCTACAAATAATAGTTATGCAGTTACTGTACAATCCAAAAAAGATGAAAATCCAATAATTGAGATTGTAGATGAAGATGGTGAAAGGTCAGAGAAAACTATTAAAGATTATAAGATAGTAAAAAATCTGAAACAAGTTAACAAACCTTGGGGTCATGAGATTTGGATATCATGGTTTAAGAACCATCATGTCTTAAAAAAAATATATATGATTGAAGGTAATAAATGTAGTCTCCAATATCATGAGGAAAAATCTGAAACAAATCTCATCGTAAAAGGAAAAGCTAATGTTTTAAAAGATATTAGACTCAAAAAAGGTACTTCTGAACAAGACGCCCTTGTCAATTTTAATGAGATTAAAGATGTTGATAATTATATAGTACAAATGTCGCCTGGTGACTTTTGGGATAATAAGCCATTTGAAATTCACCGAGTATTTTCGATAGATAGTTATACAGCTTATGAGGCTTCAACTTATCAATTAGATGATGTAATACGTCTTCAAGATGATAATAATAGAATCTCAGGTTTTATTAAAGCTGAACATAACTAATGAATTACAAGGTCTGCATTCAGGCAGCGGGTGTAGGGAGCAGACTGACCCTAGGCAAAGGGCTGCATAAAGCATTAGTACCTATAAATAACAAATCAACTCTATCTAGAATAATTGATTTGTTCCCCAAAAAAACATCTTTTATAATTATTGTTGGCTATGAAAAAGATCAAATAATATCTTTTATCGAAGCTAAATATCCAGCATTAAATGTTAGATATATAGAAGTAAAAAAATTCAAAGGAAAGGGTAGTGGTCCTGGCTATTCTTTGCTCAAAGCCCAAAAACATCTCCAAGAGCCATTTATATTTATGGCTTGTGATACGATAGTTTTTAAAAGGCCTCCTCTACCAACCAATAATTGGATAGGAGTATCGCCATCAGAAAACACAAAAGATTATTTGATTATTGAATCCGAAAATAATTTTATGTCAAAATATTTTGAAAAGAAAAGCGTTAGTTATATCAATAAAAATAGTGAAAAGTATAAAAAGAGCTCTAAAGATATATTCGATGCTTTCATCGGATTAGCTGGAATTTCAGACTACAAGCTTTTTTGGCAAGGACTGAGTCAAAATAAGACACTACATAAAAATGAACGCCAAGTTTCTGATGGGTTTAATGCTATCTTAAAGAAGAAGGTTTCTATTAAAATAGTAGATTTTAAATGGATTGACACAGGTAGTGATGAGAGCTACTCATCAGCTAAAAAATTTTTTAAAGACAATTTTTTGCTAAAAACTGATGAGTTTTTATACAAAGAGGATAATAAGATTATTAAGTTTTTCTTAGATGAATCAAAAGCTAAAAAAAGATTTCAAAGAAAAAAATATTTAAAAGATATAATTCCAGATACTCATAAATCTGGAAAACATTTTATTTGGTACAATTACATAAAAGGTAGCCTGCTCTCTAATACTAGTGAAAAAAGTATTTTCTTAAACTTTTTAAATTTTTTACATACTAATATTTGGTCAAAAAAAGTTGGAGACAAAAAACAAATTCCTAAATTAATACAAAGCTCTCTATCTTTCTACAAAGATAAAACCTACAAGAGAGTTGAAAAATATATTTCAAAAAATAAAGATGCAGATAATGTTTCTTGGATAAATAATACTAAAGTTAGTTCAGTTTTTTATTTATTAGATAAAGTAGATTGGAATAATTTATCAAATGGAACATTTGCTCGCTTTCATGGTGATCCTCAGCCAGAAAACGTAATTGTTAAAGGCAATAATGAATTTATGATGATTGATTGGAGAGAGGACTTTGGAGGAAATTTAGAATATGGAGACATATATTATGATTTTGGGAAAATATATCATTCATTAATTATAACGCAAAAAAAAATTAGAGAAGAAAAATACTTTGTAAGTTATGCAGGTGACTTTGCTAAATACAAATTTTCAAAAAGAATTAACTTAATAAAATACTTAGGTTATTTTGAAACCTTCTTAAAACAAAATAATTATGATGTATCGAAGGTAAAGCTAATATCAGCCTTAATATATCTTAATATCGCACCTCTGCATCATCATCCATATTCAGATTTATTATTCTTTCATGGAAAATTAAGCTTAAGTGAATTATTAAGAAAATAATTAAAGGCATTATTTTAAATAAAAATAAATTGATTAGTTAGTTTATCATGATACCCTTTAATGTATGGGTGTGGGTGATGATAATAGTAAATTAATTTCTCTTTATTTTAAAGAGAAGTCAAAAATAGCCCTTGATTTTCCCATTAATAATATTTCTCTTCTTTACGAAACTGTAAAAAATACGTATGAAGCTGACGGTGTAGTTTATATCCTTGGAAATGGTGGCTCAGCATCAATAGCCGAGGGTTTTGCAGTTGATTTGAGAACTCATCCATTTGTTGCTGAAGATAAAAGTGTAACAACTGACACAAGAAGGTTAAAAGTAATTTCTCTAACAGAATCATCGGGATTATTAACTGGTATCTCAAACGATGTTGGTTTCGATCATGTATTTTCAGAACAAATGAAAAATTTTTCTAGAATTGGCGAAATAAATAACTCTAGCTTATTGATATGTTTATCGGGATCAGGAAATTCTAAAAATGCAATAGATGCAATAGAGTACGCTAAAAGTAATGGAATGAAAACTTGTACGGTTTCAGGAAGAGGTGGTGGAATGGCTGCCAAAATAGTTGATATACCAATTATTGTTAATGGATCATCTAATTTTCCTGGGCAAACAGGCAAAAATGATAATAATTTTCACATAGAAGACTTCCAAAACTCGATATCACATATTGTTGTTGGTTTATTAAAAAAATATGTAGAGAATTTGTAGGAGTTATATATTTTTTATGTATATAATTTGTTATTCATTGTAAATAGGAATGATTATCATCATTATAAGATAAGTAGATGACTGAAAGCACGCAACCATCAAATATAAATACACAATTAAGAGAGCTTCCTTGGAGACTTAGAATTCTTACTTTTGAATCTTTGTATAGAGCAGGATCAGGTCATGTTGGTCCGTGTCTTTCCATGGCTGAAATACTTACCTGTTTATTTTTTAAAGCAATGAATATAGATAGAAATGATAAGTCTAGGGATAAATTTATATTATCAAAAGGACATGGAGTTCCTATACTATACAGTGTGTTTTCAGAGTTAGGCTGGATTAAGAAAAATGAATTAAGTTCTCTAAGACAAATTGATAGTAGACTTCAAGGTCATCCGGATAAGGTTGCACTCGAATACTTAGATTCTGGATCAGGTGCTCTAGGTCAAGGAATTTCAATTTCTATTGGTTATGCTTTAGCGCAAACAATGCAAAAAAATGATGGACATTCTTTTTGTATCGTTGGAGATGGCGAAATGCAAGAAGGTCAAATATGGGAATCAATTCTTTTTGCAGGAGTAAAAAAAATTAAAAATCTATGTGTGATAGTTGATAATAATAAGTTTCAAAATGAAACATCCGTAAATGAAACACTTGGTATGATACCTCTGGAAATGAAGATAAAATCTTTTGGTTGGGATTATATTAGTGTCGATGGACATTCTTTAGAGGAAATACTTGATGCTATCGAGATATCTAAAAAAAATGATTCTCCTACTCTAATTGATGCGCATACCATTAAAGGAAAAGGAGTAGATTTTATGGAAAATAATAATTCATGGCACTCAAAAGTGCTTACAGAGGATGACTATATTAGTGCTAAAAACCAATGCCAGAGGAAAATAGATGATCTCAATTAGGGAGTCATTTGGTAAAACTTTACTTGAGCTAGGTGAAAGTGATAAAAATATTGCACTTGTAAGCTGTGATTTAAAAGTAGCAACTAAATCAGATTATTTTTTTCAAAGGTTTCCGGAACGTTCGTTTGAAGTTGGAATAGCAGAGGCTAACGCAATTGGTATTGCTGCTGGCTTAAGTATGTCTGGATATAAAACAGTATTAAGTTCATTTGGTGCTTTTTTAACGGGTAAAAATGTAGAGATAAGAACTTCTATAGCATACAACAATGCTCCAGTCGTATTAGTGGGTACGCATGGAGGATTGATTGGCCCTGATGGCGCTACACAATCTGGAATACAGGATATATCAGTTATGCGATCAATGCCCAGAATGAAGGTTTATCAACCCTCTACTCCAATACTTACAAAAAAAATATTGCAACACTGCATTGATTCTGATTCCCCATCCTATATAAGAGTAGCCAGAAATGAAGTTCCAGAAATTTACTCTAAAGAGATGCATTTTGTTGAGGGAGAGCCTTATTTATATGGCGAATTATCAGATAATATATTAATATCATCAGGACCAATGATGCACAACTGCATATCAGCATCAGAGGCTATTTATAAAAGTCATAATATTAATGTTGGAGTTATTGATATTCCCTCTATAAAACCTTTAAATCTAAAATCTCTTAAGAAGATGTTAACCGGAAGAAAGTCTATTTTCACTATTGAGGATCATATGATACAAGGTGGACTCGGTAGTCTTATAGGCGAGTCGTTAAGTTCAATGGATATGTCAGTCCCGCTATTTATCAAAGGATTAGATAGTTTTGTTGGAAGTGGTAAACCTAATGATCTAGAAAAAAGATATCTACTTGATCCAGTAAATATAGCCAAGTTTGTCACAGATAGAATTAACACATTACAAAAAAATTGATAGACAAAGAAAAGCCTGAGGTATGTATATCTATTTCGTCTTCACCTGGAACGTTTGGTGAAACAGTTCATAATAGCTCTTATAAATTTCATAAAATAAATTTTTTATATAAAGCAATAAAAACAGAAGACTTGAGGAGGACTATAAATTCTATACGAAAGTTGGATGTAAAAGGCTGCAGTGTTTCAATGCCATTCAAAGAGAAAGTTATTAAATATCTAGACAAAGTAGACCCCATAGCAAAGAAGGTGGGTGCTGTAAATACTGTTCTTAATAAAAATAAAAAGTTAGTTGGATTTAATACTGATGTATTTGGAGCATCTAAAGCACTGGACTATCTCAAATTAAAATCTACTGATAGTGTCTTAATATTAGGAGCAGGGGGTGTATCAAGAGCAATAATAGTAGCATTAAAAAAGATGAAGGTTAGAAAACTTATTATATGTAATCGAAATAGTAGGAAATCTATTAAGCTTGGGAAATTATTTAAATGTGATGTAGAAGATTGGAATAATAGAAATGATATTAAAACAGATGTCCTTATCAATGCAACTTCTATAGGGATGTTGAATAACAAATCTACCCCAATAAATAAAAAGTCGATTAGGAATTTTAATAAGATTATGGATGTAGTTGTATCTAATAAAGATACTGCAATTATAAAAGAGGCAAAAAAATTGAATATTTCAAATGTTTCAGGAATAACCATGACCTTTTATCAAGCTACTGAACAATACAAGATATATACAGGGCTTAAAGCTCCGATTAAAACAATGCTTTCAGCTTATAATAAAAAGAATTCATCAAACATAATTATTTAATTTTAAAAAATTTTTGCATTATATGAAGACATGCTTCAGAAACGGCCCTATCGCCACCAAAACGTTCTGTTACAAAGTTTGCAGATTTTTTAGCTACTTTGTCTGCATTTCCTGGAGCAATTGAGTAACCAACTTCTCTCATGACAATATGATCAAATATGCCGTCACCCATGTAAATAACTTGTTTTGGATCATAATATTCTTTAATCCATTCTATTCGTTTGAATGTACTAACAAGGTCTAATTCAAATTTCATATCTTCTTTGATTCGTTTGTTGCTAATAGGAAAGCCTCTTTCATCTGCTGTCACGAATCTAATTTCAATATGTGGCTTAAGTAAACCTAGTGCATCGTTATCGTCTGGACCAAATATCTTCATTTGTTTGCCGTCCTTAGTATATAAAAATTGGCCTGTAGTCATTACGCCATCAACATCTAATATAAAAACTTTAGCTTCCACTTTTTTCCTTTCTATTATCTTAATAAATTAGTTAAACTTAACATTTTGTGGTGAATCATTCTATTCTACAATATTTTATGTATGTTTCGCTAAATTTTTAAAATGTTCATTCTTATCTACTAATTCTTGAAAAGTACCTTTATCAACTAATTTTCCTTTATCAATGAAAAATATTAGGTCGCATTTTTTTACAGTTTTGAGTCTATGGGCAACCATGATAATAGTTTTTTGACCACTGAATTTATGAATAGCTTCAATTATCATTTTCTCAGTAATGCCATCAAGCGAGCTTGTAGCTTCATCAAATACAAGTACCTGCGCTTCATGATATAAAGCTCTAGCAATACCAATACGTTGCCGCTGTCCTCCAGAAAGTTGAACTCCTCGTTCACCTACTTTCGTATGGATTCCTTGTTCAAGACTTTTTATTAACTCTGAGAGGTGCGCAAGCTCAAGTGCTGTTTGCACTTGTTCTAGATTTATTTTATCTCGCGGGATACCAAATGCAACATTTTCATAAATTGTTCCCTCTGATAAAAATATATTTTGAGCTACAAAACCAATAGTATTTTGCCAGGAACGTCGATTCTTATCATTTATTTCTGTGTCATCAATCTTAAGTAGGCCTTCTTGTGGTTCTATTAGACCAAGCAAAATATTTATAAGTGTCGATTTACCTGAACCTGACTCTCCAACAATACCAACAACACTGTTCGCTGAAATAGATATATTTATTTGATTAAGTGTTGGCGCTTCCTTGCTAGGATAAGTAAAAGATACATCTTCTAATGATATTGTTTTCATTGGGTTTAGATTCGTTTGATAGGAATTGTTTGACGTGGTTTGTATCTTAGATGACTCAATTAAATCTTGTTTAATTGATTCAAATGAGGCCATGTTACCCTTAATTGCCGCGAGACTAACATATATTTGTTGAAATGCAGGAAGCAATCTAAAAGTTGCAAGAGCATATACAGATATAATTGGAAGAATAATGCCTAAATTGCCATCATGACTTGCAAGTAGATATAGCGTGAGTGTAATTATCGAACTGAATGCAATCAACTCTATAAAATAACGAGGTACTAGAGATAATGCTTGATTAGTTCCAAGACTATAGGCAAGTTTCTGATTTGTATCTTTAAAACGATTAACAAAATCGTAGTCTCTTCCCAACAATAATATATCCTTAATGCCGCCAAAACCCTCGTTTATGAGCCTAAAGCGAAGTCCAGATACATCAGATAGAGTTTTCCCATTAATTTGTAATCTTACTCTAACCATTTTGAAAAGAATGAAATATGCTCCTGCAAAAATAGTAAATCCTATAAGACCAACTATTGGATCATAGATGAAAATACTAAGACTCATGAATATCGAAAATAGAATTCGTGCATTCATCTGCATGAGCGGCATTAAGATTCCACCAGAAACTCTTGATGCATCAGTAGCAATATTCTTTGTTAATTTAGAGCTACTTCCGAATGTATGAAACAACCAGTTCTGTCTAAGGTAATGCGTAAAAAGTCTGGTTGATATTTCTGCACCTATCTCACTGGCAAACATAGATGCTTTCCATGTCGTAAACATACTAACTATGGCTGAAAAAAATAACATAATTAATACTCCTAGACCCAAGAGAAACACAAAATACATCTCTGAAGTTATGCCACTAAGCTGATAAATCTGAGAAAAAATCGTGTCCTGTTGCAATTGATCCATATCACCGACTAATGCCATGAAAGGAATAATAGATACAACACCAAGAATTTCTACAAAAGATGACACGATGACTAAGATTTGAAGAGCATAAAAATGTTTTCGTTGATTCGGAGTGAGTAAAGTAAAAAGCTGTTTTATAAGATTAAACATAATCAATTAATCATTGCTCTCATTTAAAATAATTAATTTGATACATATAAAATGATGTCGTAAAATTTTCATACTAGTTATTCAAATACCAGTTATAAGTTCTTTCAAGACCATCTCTAAGTTTAGTATTATAATTCCAGCCCATATTATATAAACGAGATACATCAATAAGTTTTTTAGGCGCGCCATCAGGTTTAGTAGTATCAAAAGATAGCTTGCCAGTGTAACCTAAAACCTCTTTGATGGTCTCGGCTATCTTTTTAATAGTGATACCATTTCCAGTACCTATATTAATATGTGAGAGCATAGGTTTAGTATTAAGTTGATAAGTTTTTTGATCTAGTTCTAATACAAAAAGTGATGCTTGTGCCATATCATCAACATATAGAAAATCACGCATCGCTCTCCCTGTGCCCCATACTATGACCTCAGGAGAATTATTAATTTTTGCCTCATGAAACCGACGTATTAGTGAGGGAATAACATGGGAATTTTCTGGATGAAAACTATCATTAGGACCATATAGATTGGTGGGCATTACAGAACGAAAATCTGTGCCATATTGTCTATTGTAAGATTCACAAAGTTTAATACCTGCAATCTTAGCTATTGCATAAGGCTCATTAGTTGGCTCAAGTACATCAGTAAGTAGTGCATCTTCTAGCATTGGCTGTTTGACTAATTTAGGATAAATGCAAGTACTGCCTAAAAATAGTAAACGTTTAACTTTGTTTTCATAAGCAGAATTTATAATATTTGCTTCTATCATTATATTTTGATAAATGAAATTTGCAGGATAAGTACTGTTAGCGTGAATGCCCCCTACTTTAGCAGCTGCGAGAATAACATAATCAGGTTTTTCTTGTTTGAAAAAATCTTTCACGTGTGCCTGATGTGTAAGATCTAAATCTTTGTGTGTATGTGTTAGGATATTTGTAAAACCTCGGTTTTCTAGATTTCTAACTATCGCGGAGCCTACTAAACCTGTATGGCCTGCAATATAAATTTTATCGTTGAGGTTCATTCTTAAATTGACTATTCATTGAAATCGGGTATTTTGAAACCATGCTTTTTAACCAATGAATCCCTCTTTGCTATATTGATATCATTATCCATCATTTCTTTTACCATTTCTTCAAAAGTTATTTTTGATTTCCAGCCTAATTTTTCTTTAGCTTTGGACGGGTCACCTAATAAACTCTCCACTTCCGTTGGTCGGAAATATCGAGAGTTAACTGCTACGATTAAATTTCCTGTCTTAGTGTCATAGCCTTTTTCATCTATACCTTTTCCTTCCCAACGTATATCTCTACCTAAATGTCTCCAAGAATAATTTACAAAATCACGAACAGAATGTTGTGTACCTGTTGCAATACAAAAATCATCCGGCTTTTCTTGTTGTAGCATTAGCCATTGCACTTCAACATAGTCTTTAGCGTGTCCCCAGTCACGTTTAGCGTCCATATTGCCTAAGTACAGTGTTTCTTGAAGACCTTGTGATATACGTGAAAGTCCTCTGGTAATTTTACGAGTGACAAATGTCTCACCACGTATTGGGGATTCATGATTAAATAGTATGCCATTGCAAGCGTAAATTCCGTATGCTTCACGGTAATTGATTGTTATCCAGTAAGCATATAATTTAGCTGCAGCATATGGAGACCTTGGATAAAATGGAGTAGTTTCATTTTGAGGCACTTCTTGTACTTTTCCGTATAATTCTGAAGTAGATGCTTGATAGTAACGTGTTTTTTTTTCTAAGCCTAAGGTACGAATTGCATCGAGAATTCTTAATGCTCCGAGAGCATCAGTGTCTGATGTATATTCAGGAGATTCAAAAGATACCGCAACATGTGATTGTGCACCAAGGTTGTAAATCTCATCAGGTTGAATATTTTGAATGATACGTACTAAATTCATTGAATCTGTCAGATCGCCATAATGGAGAACTAACTTTCTATTTACCTGAAGTGGTTCTTGATAGAGATGATCAATACGATTGGTATTGAATGATGATGAGCGACGCTTAATACCATGCACTTCGTAGCCCTTGTCTAATAGGAATTCTGCTAGATAAGCGCCATCTTGACCAGTTATACCGGTAATTAATGCTACTTTATTGTTTACCATATTTGACTCCTAAAATAATCCTTAGATATTTACACCGTAGATAACATTATATGTGATTATTTTTATAAATTTTTTACATTTAAGTATTTGGGGAATAATATTCCGCTCTTTCAATATCTTCTTCATCACAAGTTTCGCCATACTGTATCTCTATAATATGACATGAATCATTGAATGGATTAGTAATCTGATGCCATTGACCAACTGGAACCAAATAATGATCAAATGTATTTAATTGAATACTAGCCTTATCATTAGGATCAAGTCTACTATAGTTCACTACACAAGATCCTTTGCTAACTAACCAAATTTCATTTCGTTTGAAGTGTTTTTGAAAGCTCATACCTTTTTTGGATTCTACTATGAGTTCTTTGACCTTTACGTTGTCTTGTTCGAATAGATTACTAAATGATCCCCATATCCTGTTTTCAGTATAATATTTCCATTGCTTCAAGATCCATGAAGAAGAATTCTTTTTATCATTGCCTCCTACGCTGAATACAAAGTCAATTCCGCTCACAGACATCTCTGATATATTATCTTGATTCCTATCGCCGCCATTCGCAAATATAATTTTATCAGTTGGATATATTTCTTTAGCTTTTATTAATGCTTTTGAGGCACTTCCCTCATCATCATCTTCAAAAGAAATCACAGAGTCAACCATTGACAAATTTTCTAAAACTATTTTTCTTTCATTAAAAGGCATGAAGTATGAACCTTTTTTTTTAGTTAGCCACTCATCACTATTTAATGCTACTATTAGTTTGTCGCCTAGCTTACTTGCTGCATTAAAGTATGCAATATGTCCTGAATGAATTGGATCGAAACCGCCACTTACAACTATAATTTTCATATTGGTTTTAAAAATTAATAAATTTATATTTCAGAATAATTCTTATTATACCACAAGAATGCGAATCTTACTTTAGAGCAACAGCATAAATAGACTCTGTATCTCTCTCTTTAAGATCGAGACTAGAATCAAAACCTCTCAACTTAACATTAGAAAAACCAGCCTTAAGAAGGGTATTTATGAGATTTTCTTCATCAAACATATATTTATGTTGATCTTGCATGTAAGCCGCATAGTTTAATTGATCCATAGCTGAGCCTGTATCTACCACTCCTGGTTTCCACCAAGTCTCTCTCTCTTTAAAATTTTCTCCTTTTTTATATGCATCTACATAAAGTCTAAAATTAGGAACACAAACTAAAAATTCACCATCAGCTTTAATAACACGACGACATTCGCGCAAGAAAACTAATAATTGATTGTAAGGAATATGCTCAAGAAGGTGTGAAGAATATATTTTATAGACAGAATTATCTGGTAGCGGTATACCACGCTTAAGATCCCAACTAATATCTGCACTTATGCTTGTTGTTCCATTATCAACAGTGGTCCAACCATTAACTCCCTTTTTTCCACCAGAACCAAGCTCAAGTTTAATTTCCATTGATTTTTTTAGATTATTCCATTTTACATTCGAGCCAAGTTGTCTGTATTTTGACACTACACTTTTAACTATCGATAGAAATAGAGGTGATTTTTTTACTATTCCTTTTAAAATTTTTTTCATGTTTTTGAAAACTTATTTAAAACCTTCTCTATTAATGAAGGTTTCGTATTTAGACTAACAAGATCAAAGTCAAATCTCAAAATACGTCTTTCAAAACCTTCAGCTACAATTCCTGCTTTATGAGCTGTATTAGTATCAAAAAATATGGCATCTCCAGCACAACCAACCATAGGAATCATTCCATTTACTATATCTTTCTTTTTAATTGTATTCAGACCATGAACTTTGTAGTCAGCAGGCAGAGCATTCCTTCGTTGTTCTATGTTTGCATCATCGCTAATCTGACCGAGATGAATAGGTCCATGGTTTTCAGTTACATCATGAAGGTAAATCATAGCTTTCAAATATCTATGTTTATCAAAATGAGGTATATATGGAAGAACTAATGGGTTTGTATTTTTGTTAGTAGATGTTACAAGCCATAATTTAGCTAATTTAAGATCAGTCAAACCTATTTCCTTAGTAAAGAAAAGTTCTATTTTCTCACTTAGTTTCTTAAATATTGGTTCTAAATAAATTTCACTCTGATTTAATTGGATCGTGTGACTGTGAATGAACTGATAGATTCTCTCGCTTTTGATATATTCAAATTTCTCATTTAGAGCCTTAGTATCATTAAAACTTATAAAGCCTTTCTTATGATCAAACTTAAAATCAATTTTATTATTAGACATTTTAAGCTTCATGATTTTTAATAATTATTTTGATACTCTTATTATCATTGGAACTTGATTTCTACCTGGCTTTTCAATTGTAAACTCATGGGATTTTGCAAACTCTAACATAGCCTCATTCTCTCCACCTTGTAATTTTTCATCTATTGCAAAAATACCTCCGGGAACCATGTGTGGCAAGAAAGCCTCCATTGACGTTAATGCTGTTCTGTAAGCATTGCAATCAATATATACCAGAGCAAATTTGGCCTTACCAGGTTGGAATTTTTTTCCTTTGTGATCTGCTAAAATCTTTGGAATAACTGATTCAGCATCACCCTCAAATAATTCAATTAGGCTTTCCACTCCATTTGTATTACACCTTCTAAGAACTCCTTTTTTTGTAAATTCTTTCCAGCGCTCATTCCCTTGACTCAGGTGTTGATCACGTTCTAAATCTCTATTATTGTAACCATCAAATGTATCAAAGCCAATATATTGTCTAACACTACTATCTCCAAATATTCTAATTAAATGACCGAACATCACTGTATTTCTTCCACCAGCTACACCAACTTCTGCGATGTGCCCAGGTATTGAATTAATCTTTAAATATAAACTGCTAATCCAAAGTAGGTATTCCAAGTCCTCGTCTTTGATATCTTTTGCTGGCTGTAGTTCAATTATTTTTTTTAATAAATTTCTAATCATTTTTTGCTATAGTAAGTGATTCTCATGAATACATAGAAAATACCAATAATTAGACCTAACAATGCAGATATACCAAGTATTCGTAGTGCCTTTGGCTCAATCTTTTCTGGAATAGTCGGTGGTTCAACTGCAAATACCTTTTCCCCTTCGTTTACTTTACTAATATAACGATCATAGGATAATAATCTTTCAATAATATGTATATTGAATGCAGTTTTACCTTTATACCTTTTTTCAACACGAGTTAGCTCTTTTTCTATTTTCAAAATGTATTTTGGTATTAGTGCATCACTTATGTAGTTGGCATAATTATAGAATTCATCTAACTGTGACAGATTGTCTGTTTTTAATGAAATATAAGAACTGACCTTTTTTCTGAGAACAAGTTTTGCTATCTTTGGGCGAGAATCAGTTAATACGAACCCATCAATAATAGTTCTTTTGCTAAAATCTTTAAAATTAAGGGAGCTGTTATTTTCTTTTTTCCACTTATCAAATATGTTTTTTGAGTAAAACATTCTATTGAAATCAACTGACACATCATAGAGATCATACAATACAGGTTTTGTATCTATCGAGAGTTTTATAACAGAATGATAAACAGGAGTTTTGATAAGAATTAATCCGCTTCCACAAATAATAGCAATGATTACAAAAGTGCTTATTATCCACCTACCATTCCGAAGTGCTCGAAAGAGTTTAAATAAGTCTATGTCATCATGTTTTATTTCATTCATAGCCTAATATTACTATAAAAATCGTTTAACTTTTGTTTAATTATGCTTAGCATAGTAGGGTCTAGCTTATTTAATTGCATTTAACTCTATAGGAACATCTTTCTTTTCAATCAGAATCATTTCTTTTTCAGAAGAAGAACCTGCGGGGCAATCTAAAACTCTATCTTTTACAAGCCTCTCATTGAAGCTAAATGGAGGTACGAAAAGATTAATTATTCTGAAATCTCCAGTTGTAATATCAGAGTTCTTAAAAGTTTGATTTGTAATATGACTAGTTGTAAGAAGATATCTATAGTCGGTATGGCTAAGGTTTTTAAGAAAGTTATCTATATCTTGATATGATAAATGAAATAGGCAATCACGAACCATAATTAAATCACAAGGTGGTATTTTATCCTTACAAATATCAGACACCTCAAATCTTATTGAACTGTTAGAGTGAAGTTTAATATTTTTATCTACAACACTCTTAACTATATCTAATCCTAAATAATTTAACTTCAAATCCTCAAGGGTATATTTCATCCAATTAAAATCGCCACAAGAAGCATCAATAAATTTCTCAACACCTAACTTTGGTAAATTATCAATTAACCAAGCACGCATCCGTTCTGTAGATAATACTTCGCTACCATCCCCACTTCCAGACTCATCTGAAGACCATAAATTCTGCTCATAAATTTCACTAAACCTGTCGGCGATGTTTTCCTTAGATAGCATATTTCGATAAATCCTTCTTCGTTTATACCCTAGTGGGTACTTGATAATTGCAAATAGAAGTGAGATTAATCCATCGCGTTTGAACTTACTATATATGCGTTTAATCATTTATTTTCCTTTCCATCGATATACAACAATATTTTAAGATAATATCATACCTATATAAATTAGGGTTGTTGATAGATAAGTTCAGAAAAATATTTATGGAGTATTAGTAACGGTGAATATAGCGGTAAACATTTCTGCTCCAACTTTTTGTGCATATATTCGTGCATTAGCAAAAGTATGATCTACGCTTACGCTACCTGATATATTAAATGCTATATCGTATTGATCGTTTTCACCGGTTATATTCATTGGATTTGTGAAAGCGATTGTGTACAAAATACGCCTTGCATTACCTCTACTTGTAGCAGTAGTTTTATTGTCTATTTGTAGTAGTTTAATATTTGCTAAACCGCCTGTCTGCGAAGCGTTAAGTTCTGCATCTGGAGCGACCGCATTAAAGTTTGTTGTTAGACTAGAAGTATTTCCACAATTATCTTCTATGTGGCAGATATTATCTATTATCTCTGAAGCATATTGAGCTGTTCCAGCTGTATCGGAACAGACCATGCCAATTTTCCTCTGATCATCTCCTGTTGCTTCGGTAGTTGTAATGTAAGGTAGAATACCTTGAAAATTATCTATAGTGGTCACTTGTTCATTGGTAGTGCAAAACTTACCTTTTGCAGATGCATCAGAAGCACTAGCTGAATAACCGGTGATATCCTCATCATATTCTTGTGTATGTTTTAAATAAATCTGATTATTAAGGAGTAACATAGCATAGGGATATTCTCCTTGAGTAATCGTGAAATCCCCTGTTGCTAATGGCTTTGATGCAGCATATGTCATTTCACTCGGTATACCTGCATTTGCATCTAGAATGTATTCGCAACTAGAAAAATCATTAGAGTTGTTATATGGGTTTGACCGACATAATGCAATTTTATAAAAAGTAACTTTATAGAAATCTGGGATTTCTTGACAATTATCTTGTGCACCTTGAGAGTCATTGAATGGATTTTCCTGAACAGTTGCGTCAAGCACATTACTACTACCTACTTTATCGCATGCTGCAAAACTTATATTTGATATAAAAAATAAAGTAATAAAAATTAGTCCTCTTATTATCATATTTTAGTACCCTGTAGTCGTGACACCATTATTATTTTTTTGTTTATAAATTTTATTTTCTCTTCGAACTTTTGAATACCTTAAGTGTGATACATCAGATAACTTGTAAGCTTCATTACTTATCCATTTTTGTCGTTTATTCTCATGCATCATGTTGTAAGAAATAGTTAAAAAATTAGTATCTTTTTTTCCTCTATGATGATTTGTATGTCCTACTTCGACTTCTAGTGCTGGAAGGACAGGAACAAATGCTCGAAGACTTACATTATTGCCTTTTTTATTAAAGACATTATTTACTGCATCCCATCTAAAATGTTTTATAAATATAGTGGCCCAGTTCATGTATGGCAAAGGCATACCTATTTCTAAATCAGAACCACTTAGCGCTCTCTCGGATACTCCTGATTTTCCTATCTTCCAACTTGTCCCGTGAAAATATTGATTATAGTTTATTTGTCCGATAGATGTTTTCATCTCTAATCCAGCGCCATATCTTTTATGATGATACGGAAATTCATGGTCATAAAAGAAGTTAGTTCCTATCAATAGCTTATTTTCTAGCATCATTCTTCTGTATCCTAATCCAATATTAATCGTTGTTCTATTATCATGATGATATATGCTACTTTGATTGAAAAACGTATTAACTAAATCATTTGGACTAGAAAGCGGCATCACAATTAAAATCCCTGCTGTTGGACTTTCACGATTGATTAAGTCAACTTGAACTTCGACAGTTGGGAAGTAGTTTTTTAGATAGCTGTAAGTATTATTTTCAGCGGATTGGTTGATATAGTTTGTTGTCTCATCTTCAGCTTGATTAATAACGTTGTTGACTTTTTCCCCAGCATGAATGCTTCCAACCATTGCTAAGTAAATTAGCATAATAATACTTTTTGGTTTCATAATGATTTAACATATCATTGAACAAAAAATTTTGCATTATTTTTGTGCATTTTAAGGTTTTTATTGGGATGTTTGTTCTTGAACAACGAGTTCTTTAGTCATTGACTCATCACCGTTGTAATTACTTTTAACACCTTTAATCATGGATGCAAAAGAAAAATCATAGCCGCAACCTACCCTTACGTATTTATCATTAATGCATCTTTTATGACATGGATCAAATCCAACCCAGCCTAGATCAATGATATAAATCTCAACCCAGGCATGAGTATCGTTTTCTGCAATTTCAGATTCATCTAAAAGAAAGCCATTTACATACCTTGCAGGAAAATTATGTAATCTTGCAAGGCTAATGAGAATATGGGAGAAATCCTGACAGACTCCTGATCCTTGTTCTATGGCATCACTGGCTGAGGTATAAATATTAGTCGATCCAGATAAATACTTTATCGAATCTGCAGCAGCGTTATTTAGTATGTGACAAAACTCAATTGGATCCTTTTTATTTTTTATTTTTACTAAATTTACTATTTTCGTATTAGGTATAGTTAGTTTCGATTGTCTTATAAAACAGCTGGGATGGACAGACTCATTGAGACCTTTTATTACCCCTGAATAATCTTTAGTCTCAACTGTACTTTTCATTGTTATTGTTTGTGTTTCACTCAGATTTTTTATGTAAATATTAAATGTCTTGTGACCCAGAGCATCAACTGGACTCTCTTCGAGCTTACCTTGTGATGCTTTGATAGCGCAATCAATAACCTTTTGGTTTTTACATTCAGTTGGATAAATATTTAAGGACTGGACTAATCTTGGAACATGAGATGTGTACTTGTAAGATGTTTTATAGTTTATCTTAATAATCATTTATCAATACCTAAAAAATATACCTCTTCTAAATCAGAATATGTTGTAGACATGTCATCAATAAATTTTGTTAAAAATTCATGAAGGCCAAACTCGATAATTTCTTCTGAAGAACTACCTGTGAATCCCTTGTGTATAGCTTTAATGTTCCTATAGGCTTTATTATCAGATTGATAATACATGGTAAGTCTCCCAAGGTGATGCTGAATCTTATCAAGTGCATAGAAAATTGATCTAGGGCATAACTCGCTGAGGATTAAAAAATCAATTATCTTTGTATAATCAATTTGGCTATTTCCATATGCCCATTTAAACCCACGGTATGCTGAAACAGATCTTAGCATTATACTCCATTGAAAATTGTCAATCTGTGTGCCGACATAAGAACTACTTGGTAATAATATATAATACTTAACATCAATTATACGTGCTGTGAAATCTGCTCTTTCATAAAAAATTCCTAAATATATAAAATCAAATCCATCATTGATAAGTTGAGTGTTATTTATTGTTCCTTTAATGAGGTTAACTTGTTTTTTTATCCAATCTAAAGTCATAGGAAGATTTTTTGAATCATATTTTTTAGTATCGTATTTATCAATTTCATGATACCAAGTATTGACAGTATTCCAGACTTCAAGGGTGACTGCTGTCCTAACCATCTTTAAATTATTTCGCGCATTTTCTATGCATGCTTTTACAGATGAGCTGTTGTTTGGATCAAAAAGAAGGAAATACTCAATTTTATTTTTACTAATTTCATCATAATTATTTAAGTAACTTTCTTTAATGCCAGCAGCAGATAATATAGACTCCCATTCGTTTAAGTATCCTTCACTAGTGTTAGGTATTAAATGAATTCTATAGGCTACTTCAAGTAGTCTTGCGATAGAATCTGCCCTTTCTATATACCTAGCTGTCCAATATAAATTTTCTGCTGTTCTACTTAACATTTTTAATTTTTCAATACCCATGTATCTTTTACGCCACCACCTTGGGATGAGTTAACTACAAGCGAGCCTTCTTTAAGAGCTACCCTCGTGAGCCCTCCTGGGACCAACTTTCTTTTGCGGTTACCTATGAGTGTGAAAGGCCGTAAATCTACATGCCGTGGAGAAAGGGATTTGTTTTTGAAAATGGGTACAGATGATAAATTTAAAATGGGTTGGGCAATATAATTATTTGGATTTTTTTTGATCTTTTTTTTAAATATATTTAATTTTGATTGCGAAGCTGAATTTCCTATCAGCATTCCATACCCACCAGATCCATGGACTTCTTTAACAACTAATTTTTTTAAATGATTTAATACATAATTTTTATCAGTTGTTTTAGAACATATCCATGTTTTAATAGAAGAAAGCTTGGGTTCTTCGCCTAAATAAAATCTGATAATTTCTGGCATATAAGCATATATAGCTTTGTCATCGGCGATACCAGATCCTGGTGCTGAGCATATGTTCACATAACCAGATTTGTAAGAATGAAAAAGCCCAGGAACACCAATGACAGAATGTTCATTGAATGTTATTGGGTCGATAAAATCATCATCAATTCTTCTATAAATAATATCAACTTTTTGCTTTCCTTGAGTTGTCCTCATGTATGTAATATTTTGCTCAACAATTAAATCTGATCCTTGTACAAGCTCAACACCCATTGTGTCAGCTAAATAACTATGTTCATAATAAGCACTATTAAGAGGACCTGGTGTAAGAATAACTATTTTTGGATCATTCTCACATTTTTTGGGAGCAAGACTTGTTAAAATATTATGTAAATATGATGAATAATTTTCAACCGGCTCTATATTATTTTTTTCAAAAAGTTCTGGAAACATTCTCATCATTATTTCTCGATTTTCGATCATGTACGAAACGCCCGATGGTGTTCGACAATTATCTTCTAAAACTTTAAAAGATTTTATATCAGTTCGTATGATATCTGTTCCGATGATAGGGCTATATATATTATGTGGGACTTTTACTCCCACCATTTTAATTTCATAAGCAGGGTTCATGTAGATAAGCTCGGCAGGTATTTTATTTGCTTTAACTATTTCGCACTTATTATAAATATCTCTTAGGAATGCATTAATAGCTAACGCGCGCTGTATAACTCCTTCTTGAATACCTAACCATTCTAATTTTGTAATGATTCTTGGAAACATGTCAAAAGGAATTAATCTTTCTGTACTATCAAAATTATTGTAAACAGAAAAAGTAATTCCTATTTTTTTAAATAAATTTTCAGCTTCAGCTTTTTTTTTAATCAGTGTGTTATAAGGCAATGAATTGGCCCAAGTAATTATATCCTGATAGGGTTTCCTTGGATTTTTTTTATCAAAAACTTCGTTATACATATACATATTCATGCAAGATATGTACCAGACGTAATTTAATGTTGTGATCAAATGACTTTTCCGTGGGTCAGGGTGGACTCGAACCACCGACCTCACCCTTATCAGGGGTGCGCTCTAACCAACTGAGCTACAGACCCATGGGTAGA
>MDSV01057071.1_pt1 | contig 43696 bp, 43 predicted proteins | sample 810851 | NCBI WGS metagenome assembly MDSV01 (sample SAMN05326640, study PRJNA326480) | marine metagenome | isolation source: seawater | place: Atlantic Ocean: North East | collected 2012
AGGAGTGGAGGGACTTGAACCCCCAGCCCCCGGATTTGGAGACCGGTGCTCTACCAATTGAGCTACACTCCTAAATTTTGGAGCGGGTGAAGGGAATCGAACCCTCGTAGCCAGCTTGGAAGGCTGGAGCTTTACCACTAAGCTACACCCGCAATCTAAAGCGGGTAACCACTTCTAAATACATACCACAAAAACAAATCCCTGTGAGTTCGCTTAAATTACTAATTTTTCTTTAAAATTCAATAATAAACTCAAAAAAAATTGATATTTTATGGTGGAGGGAGTAGGATTCGAACCTACGTACACTTGCGTGAGCAGATTTACAGTCTGCCGCCTTTAACCACTCGGCCATCCCTCCATTAAAGTTTTTGTAAATAATGGTAGATTAATAGATAATTGTCTTTAAAAGTCAATAGAGTTGAGCATAATCTATTATTTTAAATGTATATATTAGGACATAACCCTTGCATGAGCTGTATTGTTCATAATCCTTCAAAAATAAAGAAAATTTACATTATCAATGATAAAAAAGATGAATATATAAGAAATATCTCCAATAAAGACCTAATTAAAAAGGCTGAATCACTAGATAGAAGTAGTTTTTTAAGGATTACCAAGGAAGCTGATGTTAGTGATCATATTATTATAGAAAGAGAAACTTATAAAAGCTCTCCTTTGGAGGAACTATTATTAGATAAAAAAGAACCGTCTACACTTATAATCTTAGACCAATTAACAGATCAAAATAATATAGGTAATATTTTCAGGACAGCCGCATTAACTAATGTTAATGGAGTTATTATACCAGAGCATGGTTCTGCAGGAATTACTAGCATTACTGCAACTATATCTTCAGGCGCAGTAGAGATTATAAAGTTTCATATAGCTAAAAACATATCTAGAACAATAGAAGTTTTAAAAAAAAATAATTATTGGATTTATTCTTTAGATATGAAAGGTAAAGAAAACTTAGATAATAATTTTAAGTTTGATAGAAGATCAGTAATAATTTTAGGAAATGAAGGAAAAGGTATTAGAAAAAACATACTTGAGAATTCTGATTTTGTACTTTCACTTAAACAAAAAAAAATTTCTCAAATTGATAGCTATAACGCTGCAAATTCTATGGCAATTGCCTTGTATTATAAAAACTTAAATACTAATTAAAAATCATATTCAAAATTTTGAGAAGTAGCATTTATATTTATTAATTTAGCCCCATGTTTTATATGAAAATGTGTAGCTATAGGAGATAATGGAGAAAGTGTAATAAATCTATTTACAGATTTCATTTCTTCTTTAATAAATTTTTTTGTATTAAAAATTGTTTGTTTACCAGCTCCTCTTTTTCTAGACCAAACAGTGTAAGCAATAGCTATATTTCCATTTTTTTCATGGTATGCATTCCTACTCATTAAGTCTAATTCTTTAATAGTTTGAGGAACTTCATTTGAAAAAGCTATACATATAAAACCTTCGATATTATCACTAGATTTTAATCCATATATTTTTCTTCCATAAGAAGTTCTGAAAGTTACATCTAAATCAGCTCTAATAGGATCCTCACTTACATCAACTGAATCAAGTTCAACTAATTCAGTTTTAGAAAGCCAGTTAAAAAAATTATTTACTGAGTTTTTAAATTTTTTCATTAATTAATGCTAAGTTTTTGCCAATTTATATATGATTAAATTTTTTATTCAATTTTATTATGTGAACGAATTGATTAAAAAAAGAATTATCTAGGATTAGAATTCTTAGTTTAGTAAAAAATAATATTGCTATTATTATATGCATCATTATATATATTTGAAATAAGACGTTTAATATGCCGCGTTAGCTCATTTGGTAGAGCAGTTGATTTGTAATCATCAGGTGGCCAGTTCGATCCCGGCACGCGGCACCATATTTAAAATATTTAATAATCTGATTAATTGATAAATTATATCCAATTATGTAGATTAATTTAATGGATGAAGATATAGATCAATTTGGAAGGAGCTATAAAGAACAAAATAATACTCATGTATCAGAACAGAAAAAACAATCTGAGAAAATTAAAGACTCTTTAGCAAATATTAAAAAACAATTAATAGAAGAAAATTTTGAAATCAAAGAAAATCTAGAAAAAATTTATTCAGAAGAAATAATAAATCAAAATAAAAAAGAAACTTCAGATAAAATTAAAGAACTGGAAAATAAAATTACTAAATTAGAATTAAATTTTAATTCAAATTTAAGTAATAAATTAGACTCGATAGATAAAAAAATATCAAAATTAAATACTAATCCTATTATAGAAGAGCAAATTAAAATTAATAATAATACTTTTTTTGAAATAGGTAATCAGTTAAATCCTCTAAAAAATAATGCTGTACTTGTAATTAGTAAAAAAAACAAAGAAAAATATAGAAAATTATCTTTTATAGATTTTATAAATTTAATTTTATCATTATTAATTATTTATACTACCTCCGCTTTATTGATGATTTTAAAAAACCCCTATAAGTTAGAAATATTCGGTAGTGATTATTTAATTAAACTATTAAATTATTTTTAAAGCTAAATTACTTGCTGTTCTAAATTGTTAGTTTTTAAAACACTGGCAGCGCTAAATTTAAATTCAGGAATTTTTCCATAAGGATCAAGTTGTGGATTTGTTAAAACATTTGCGGCTGCCTCAGCAAAACAGAAAGGTATAAAAACCATTCCTTCTGGAATTTCTTTGTCACTTCTGACTTTAATTACAATTGATCCTCTTTTAGTTTTTACTTGAACTTCTTCACCAGGGTTTATTTCCATTCTTTTCATATCCCATCTATTCATACTCACTATTGCTTCTGGTTCTATATGATCTAAAACAGTAGCTCTTCTTGTCATTGAACCTGTATGCCAATGCTCCAATAATCTTCCTGTAGTTAATATAAGAGGGTAATCATCATCAGGTAATTCAGCAGGTGGTATAAGTCTAGCAGGCACAATCTTACCTCTTCCATTCTCTGTTGGAAATGATTCTCTAAAAATATATTCGCTTCCTGAACTATCTGGAGATTCGCAAGGGTAAGTTATTGCATTTTCATTTTCTAAACGATCCCAAGTAATATTTTTTAATGATTCCATGATTTGACACATTTCATTAAATACATCCTTTGGATGTAAATAACTCCAATCAAGCCCCATTCTTTGGGCGATTGCTTGAGTTATCCACCAATCTTGACGAGCTTCCCCAGGCGGAGGTACGACTTGACGTCCAATTTGAACAGTTCTGTTTGTATTTGTATAAGTTCCTGTTTTTTCTGCATGAGCGGAAGATGGTAAAATTACATCAGCGTGCCAAGCTGTTTCAGTTAAGAATATATCCTGAACAACAAGATGTTCTAATTTTGCTAGAGCTTTTCTTACATGCTCTTGATCGGGATCAGACATAGCAGGATTTTCACCCATTATATACATTGATTTAATTTGATCGGAGTGAATGGCGTTAATAATTTCTACTACCGTTAAACCTCTTTTTGGGTCCATTTCTTTACTCCAAAACTTTTCGTGAATATTTTGGTTTTTTTCATTATCAACAACTAAATAATCGGGATACATCCACGGAATTAAACCCGCATCAGAAGCTCCTTGAACATTATTTTGACCTCTTAGAGGATGAAGGCCTGTGCCCTCTCTTCCAACTTGACCAGTAGATAAAGCCAAGGCAATTAGACATCTAGCATTATCAGTACCGTGAACATGTTGAGAAACACCCATACCCCAGAATATTATTGATTTTTCTGATTTGGCATAAATTCTCGCAACTTCTTTTAAAGTTTCAGATTTAATACCACAAATTGGCTCCATCTTTTCTGGGGAAAAATCTTTTATATGTTCTTTTAATTGTTCAAATCCTTCTGTTTGACCTTGAACATATTGTTCATCATATAATTTTTCTTCAACGATTGTATGAAGTAATGCATTTAGCATTGCAACATCGGTTCCAGGTTTAAATTGAAGATGATGTTCCGCATATCTAGTTAAACCTTGTTTTCTTGGATCCATAACTATTAATTTCGATCCTCTTTTTGTAGCTCTTTTTAAATAGGTTGCAGCAACAGGATGGTTTTCAGTTGGTCTTGCCCCAATTACTATTATGCAATCAGCTACAGTTGCGGCATTAAAAGGTGCTGAAACAGCTCCTGATTTCAAACCTTCAAATAAAGCAGCCACGGAAGATGCGTGACAAAGTCTAGTACAGTGGTCAACATTGTTTGAACCAAACCCTACTCTAATTAATTTTTGAAACAAATATGCTTCCTCGTTTGAGCATTTAGCAGATCCAAAACCTGCTAAACCCTTAGGTCCTTCTTCATTTAGTACTTTATTGAGACCATTTGCTGCTATATCAAGAGCGTTTTCCCATGTTGTTTCTTCAAAATAATCATAAATATTTTTATCATCTATCCTAGTATCCCATTTTTTTGGAGCGTCTTTTTTTCGAATTAATGGCTTGGTTAGTCTTCCATCATGATTTATATAATCAAAACCGAAGCGGCCTTTTACACAGAGTCTGTTCTCATTTGCAGGACCATTTTTTCCATCAATTTGAATAATCTTGTTATCTTTTACACTAACTTCTGTCTGACAGCCAACTCCACAATAAGGGCAAACACTTTCAATTTTTTTATCAGCCACTAATTCATTTCTTTTTCCTGTTTCATCTACTAATGTGGTTTCTAAGAGAGCGCCCGTTGGACAAGCTTGAACACATTCACCACAAGCAACACAAGTACTTTTCCCCATAGGGTCATCTAAATCAAAAATTACTTTTGCAGATGAACCACGAAAAGCCATTCCTATTACATCATTCACCTGTACCTCTCTGCATGCTCTTACACATAAGCCACAGTTTATACAGGCATCTAAATTAACACTCATAGCATTATGACTTCTATCTAAAGGAATTTTATCTTTTGAAGGGAATCTGCTCTCTTTTACACCTAATTGGTCAGACCATTTCCAAAACTTAGACTCAGGATCAGGTGATTTGTTTTTTTTTGGTTGATCTGCAACTAAAAGTTCAAAAACCATAGACCTAGATTTTTCTGCTCTTTTAGAATTAACTGTGATCTCCATTCCTTCAGTGGGTTTTCTAATACATGACGCAGCAAGAGTTCTCTCACCTTTAATTTCAACCATACAAGCTCTGCAATTACCATCAGATCTATAACCTGGTTCTTCTGAATAACATAAATGAGGTATGTTAATTCCGTTTTTTTTTGCAACCTGCCAAATAGTTTCTTCTTTTGATGCTTTATATTCTTTTCCATCAATTTTGAATGAAATTAAGCTAGACATATTTTAATTAGTCACCTCGGAAGGAAAATGTTTTATAACTGAAAGTAATGGATTAGGTGCGGCTTGACCCAATCCGCATATTGAGGCATCCATCATGGCAGAAGATAATTCTTTTAGTAATTCAATGTCCCAAGAGTCGTTGTTCATTAATTTAAGAGCTTTTTCTGTTCCGTTTCTACAGGGAGTACATTGACCGCAACTTTCATCGTGAAAAAAAAACATTAAATTTTTTGCTATATCTTTCATATTATCCTTATCTGATAAAACTACTATGGCAGCTGATCCTATAAAGCACCCGTGTTCTTGAAGAGTGTCAAAATCAAGGGGTATTGAATCCTCTGAAGCAGGTAGTATCCCTCCAGAAGCTCCTCCAGGGAGATAAGCTTTAAATTTATGACCTTCTTCAATACCTCCACAATAATCAGTAATTAATTGTTTAATGGTAATTCCGGCTGGAGCAAGTTTAACACCAGGATTTTTTACTCTACCAGAAACTGAAAAAGTTCTAAGTCCTTTTCTTTCATTAAGACCATGACTACTAAACCATGTGGCACCTTTTTCTAAAATTTCCCTAACCCAAAAAACTGTTTCTACATTATGTATTAAAGTAGGTCTTCCAAATAATCCAACTTGAGAAGGAAAAGGTGGTTTATGTCTAGGCAATCCTCTTTTACCTTCAATACTTTCAAGCATCGATGACTCCTCACCACAAATATATGCTCCCGCCCCTCTTCTAAAGTGAATTCTTGTTTTGATATTTAAGTTAGCTGATTCAATTTTTTTTATCTCATTTTTTAAAAATTTAATAACATCAGGATATTCATCTCGCATATAAATATATACGTCACTTGCTTCAACAACCCATGCGGCAATTAACATTCCCTCTAGGAATCTATGAGGATCTTTTGATAAATAATAATGGTCCTTAAAAGTTCCAGGCTCTCCTTCATCTCCATTAATAGCCATCAATCGAGGTGATTTTTCTGCTCTTACAAACCTCCATTTTTTTCCTGTAGGAAATCCAGCACCGCCTAATCCTCTGATACCAGAATTCTCCATCTCTTCGATTAATTTCATTGGATCTTGAAAATTAGATAAACATTTTTCTAAAAGTACATATCCTCCTTTTTCTCTATATTCATCAAACCCAATATAATTTGGGATCAAGGGTTTTAAATCTTTATTTTCTAAAACTTTATTAATTTTATCTAAATTAGCATTAGGAACATGACGTTTTCCAACTTCAACTACTGGAGCAGAGTAACATCTTCCCATACATGGTGCTCTAACAACTCTTACATCTTTTGAAAGATTATTCTTCAAATTTTTTTCTAAAGACTTACAGCCATTCATTTCACAAGTTATACTATCACAAACTCTAATAGTAATTTTAGCTGGTGGTTCTTCACCTTCTTGAATGATATCAAAGTGAGAATAAAAAGAAGCTGTTTCATAAATCTCAGTTAAAGGAAGATTAGATAGTTCAGATAAAGCTGTTAAATGACTGTGGGACAGGCATTTATATCTATCTTGAATTAAATGAAAACACTCAATTAATAAATCTCTTTGGTGTAAATAGTGACTAGGAATTAAATCTCTTACCTCTTTAATTGATTTATCATCAGGCTGCCTTCCTTTGTTATATGTCAGAGCCTTTCTTCTTCCAGAGCCAGGATGAATTTTCTTAATATTATCCATATTTATTAGTAATTTTTATATTTATTTAATAATGAATCAATGATTAATGGATGATTAATTGATAAATTTTACTTATTAAAAGATTTCGCAAATTTTATGAAATTATCTTTTATAGGAGAAGGACTTTGGTCTTTTATAAATACTAAACCAATTTTATGGGTAATTTTAGGATCAATCAGTTCGCAGAAACTTGTATTGGATCTATAATTAAATGCTTGAGAGAAGAAAAAAGGCATAATTGTAGACATATTAGACATGTTAATTTGAGAAAAAATATGAGTTAAAGAATTAGATTCCAATAAGACATTTGGGTTAATGCCTTTGCTTTTAAAGACAGAATTAAGAATTCTTCTGAATTGATTGTCTTCAGACAATAGGCATAAATCTAAATTTTTGCATTCAGACCATTTCAACGATTTTTTAGATTTAAAATCTTTATTAGTTGAAATTAGATAATACTTTTCATCATAAAAAGGAATTTTTTCAACTCCTGAAATAGGTTCATTTTCCAAGTAAGTAATACCAATATCAATCTTATATTCATGAAGATCTTCATCAATTTTACTGGATGGCATAGAGAAAATTTTTGTCTTAATATTTTTATGCTTTTGTACAAAAAAATTAATTAAATTTGCTATTTCAAGTTGAGCTGTTGGAATAACGCCAATTCTTAAAGTTCCAGATAAAGAATTTTTTAATTCAGAACTTAATTGTTTGATTTCAGAAAATTCTTTTACAATATTTATAAATCTATTTTTGAGCATCATACCTTCAGGAGTAAGACCCAAAAAATTTTTACCTCTCCTCACTAAAGTTACACCTATTTCATTTTCAAGTGACTTTAACTTCATAGATAAAGCAGGTTGTGAAATATTAAGTTTTTCTGAAGCTCTTTTAAAATGTTTTTCTGAATCCAAAACAAGAAGAATCTCTAAATTTTTTATGTCCATTTTAAATTAAAATAATGATATCTATTAATATATGCAATAAGTATTTGTAATTAAAATAGAAAATATGATAAGTTTTTCTTATTAAAGATGAAAAAAAAAGAAATAAAACATTTAGATACTAAAGGATATGAATGTCCAATACCTGTTTTAAAAACAAAAAAATATATTAAAAATTTAGAAAAAAATTCAATAATTCATATCGAAAGTGATGATAAGTTATCAGAATATGATTTTAAAAATTTTTGCAATGAAAATAACTATAATTTGTTATCAGTAAATAAAATAAATAATATTATCCATATAAAAATTAAAATCTAAATACTTTAACTCTATCTCCTTTTTTTATCTTGTTAATATTTTTTGGTATTTCTAATAGAGCATCTGCTTTACTAATAGAAACTAATTTGGCAGAACCTTTTGAGTTATAAAGAGTAGCAACTTTTTTCGAATTGATTTTAACTCTATAAAAATTATTAAAATCATTTTTTTTATTAATTTCAAAACCTGAGGTTACAAGCTCTGGAAATATTTTTTTGCCAGAAGCAAATAAATTTAAAAACTCAGACACTATGAATAATAAATTTACAGTAACTGCCAATGGATTACCAGGCAGTGAGAAGATATAAGTATTATTAAACTTTGCAAAAATAGAAGGTCTACCAGGCTTTATTTTAATATATTGAAAAATAATGTTAAAATTTTTGACAAAAAAACTTGAAATAAAATCCTTATCACTTGTAGAAGAACCTCCAGAACTAATAATTAAATCATATTTATTAACATTTTTTTTATAAAATTTTGAAACAGAATTTTCATTATCCTTTAATAGCCCTAGATCCTTGATATGAACAGGCCAGTTTTTTAAAAAATTGATAATTTGATGTTTATTAGAATCAAATATTTTAGATTTTGTTATTTTTTTTTTATTTGAATCTATAAGTTCATCTCCTATGGAAAAAATACCAACTTTTAATTTTCTATAAGAAAGTATTTTTTTAATTCCAACTGAAGCTAGTAATGCTATCTTAAATTCATCTAGATAATCATCTTTATTTAAAATTAATGCATTTTTTTTTAAATCTTCTCCTATTTTTTTGATATCTTTTTTAGAAGCATCTTTTTTACTAAAAGTTAATATTTCATTAGATGTATTTGCGTTTTCTAAAGAAATAAAATATTTAAAACTTGAATCAATAAATGATCCTGTATTAACCTTATAAGCAAAATCTTTATTTGGTTTAAACAATTTACTTCCACAAACAATTTCTTTTTTATGAATTTTCCATCTAGTCTTTTTAAGGTTTGGAATAACATAACCGTCTAATCCTGGGCTAGGTAATTCAGGTAAGTTAATGGGAGAAATAATTTTATTTAAAGATTTATGATTTCTTACATTTTTAATATTGATATTTGATTTTAATTTGGGATTAATTTTAATTTTTCTTATAATTTGAACAGCTTGATCTTTTGAAATTAATTTTCTCATGTATTTAAAAGAATAAATTTGGCTATTTCCTCAATATCATCATGTCTATAAAATGGTATTGTATAGTTTTTATCTATATCTGTAATTACAGCTAATACTTTTGTTGTATTTAAAAATAAGTCTTCTTTATTATTTTTTTTAAGTTGGACTTCAATTTTTTTTAAATCTTTATTTTTTTTAAACCCTTCAAAAATCAAAATATCACAATCTTGATTTAAACTTTTAAAATAATTTATATCTTTATCTAATCCTTTTTGTTCTACCATATGGGCCAAGCGTAAGTCAGAAGCAATTGTTGTTTTATAAGCTCCGGATTTCCTAATTTTATAACTATCAGTTCCCTCATGATCTATATCAAAAGTATGATGAGCATGTTTAACTACACCAACTTTCATTCCTTTCTTTGAATAGTAGTTTGTCAAATTAGAAACAAGTGTGGTTTTTCCACTATTCTTCCATCCAATTACAGCTATTGTTTTCATTAAAACACCATACTACAATTGAAATAATAATGTCAGATTTTATTATTAAGCCCAGTGTAAATAATACAAAATTATTTAAGTATAAAAAATCTTTAGATGAAAATAACAATATAATTAATTTACCTATAATTATTGAAAAACCTTTAACTCTTTATCTCAACAATCAAGAAATTGTTACTATGATGACTATTGGAGACTATCCTGAATATTTAGCTATAGGTTATCTTTTTAATCAAGGAATGCTTAAAAGTATGAGTGATGTAAAAAAAATTGAATATCATAAAGATTTACAAACACTAGTAGTAAGAACTAAGTTAAAGACAAATTTTGAGCAAAAATTAAAAAAAAAGGTTAATACTTCCGGCTGTGCTCAAGGTACTGTGTTTGGTGATTTAATATCTGAAATTAATGGTATTTCTCTGAATACAAAAATAACCATTAAGCATAATCAAATAATAAACTTATCAAAAATTATTAATAATGAGCCAAGCTTATACCTTAAAGTTGGTGCAATTCATGGTTGTGTTCTTTGTGACACAAATCAACCCCTATATTACTTTGAGGATGTAGGAAGACATAATGCAGTTGATAAAATCGCTGGCCTTATATTAGATAAAAATATTAATCCAACAAATATGATTTTTTATACAACTGGAAGGTTAACAAGCGAAATGGTCATCAAATGTATTAAAATGCAAATACCTATATTAATTTCAAGATCAGGTTTTACATCATGGGCTGTAGAAATAGCAAAAAAAAAGAAACTTACTATGATTGGGCGTGCTAGGGGGAAAAGATTTAATATTCTTTCTGGTGATTTTAGATTTAAATATGAGTAGTGAATATATTGCTGTAATATTAACTGGCGGCAAATCATCTAGAATGAATTTTGTAAACAAAAGTTTTTTAGAGATAAATAATAAAAGCTTTATACAAACAATCATTGAAACTTTAAAGATGAGGTTTGATAAAATAGTTATAAATATAAATAAAGATAAAACAAAATATCAAAAATTTAATCTTCCAATTGTAACTGATGTAATTAAAGGATTTAAAGGTCCTTTAGCTGGTCTACATGCCGCTATGAAAGAACACAAATTTCAAAAATATAAAGAAAGCTGGTTTGTTTTAGTACCAACAGATTCTCCTTTTATTCCCTTAGAATATTTTGATAATTTTATAAAAAATAATAACTTAAAAAGCTCTGTTATTATTTCTGAAATTAACGGTAAAATAGAACCTGTATTTTCTTTTTGGTCAATAAAAACATTTCAATATATCGAAAAAAAACTAATTGAATCTGATGGTTTAAAAATAATGAATGTTGCTTCAGAAATAGGTTTTGAGATTTTAAAATTTCAAAGTAAAGATAAAAAAGAATTTATGAATATAAATACGAAAGAAGATTTAAAATTAATAGAAAAATTATCTTGAATAATTTATTAAAATTGTGCTTTCGTTTAAATATTTTTCCCTTTTTTTATAATTTCTAGATATTAATAAATCTTCAAGATCCTTAAAATTAATAAATGAGAAAGCGGGCAATCCTTTTTCAAAAACCAAAGGTTCTAAAGTTATTTCAATCTCAGAAATAACATCAATGTATAAAAAAAAATCATGGACTCTTGTTCCACCTAAGATAAGAACATTTGAGTTTTTTCCAATAATATTTTCTAAATCTGATATTTGGTTTATATCTGGATTAAAATATATTTGATTTTTAATTTCAGGATTTATTATTTGTGGCTCTTGTACCTTTCTTGTAAAGACTATCCTTTTTCTATCAATATTTGGGTTTAGCTCGTGTGTCACCCTTCCCATAATTGTCCAATCAATTTTTTCAAGATTATTTTTAAGCAATTCCTTGTCTTCTTTAGAAGTCCATAATTGTGGGTTATCACCTTGTTTTTTAGCTATAAAGCCATCTTTAGAGCAAGCAAACATTAATTTATAATTAATCATTGCTTAATTTTATATATCTATATTAATAGATAATATAATAAATATTTTAAAATTATGAGTTTTTATCTTCCTATAGCTGAAATTTCTATAAATATTTATTTACTTTTATCTCTTGGTTTATCTATTGGTTTTTTATCTGGTTTGTTTGGTATTGGTGGTGGCTTCATAGCATCACCTTTGCTTATTCTTGCAGGTGTTCCTGCTAGTATAGCTGTTGGTACAACTACCATACAGGTATTTGCTTCTTCATCAACAGGTGCATTAAGTCATTTACAAAAAAAAAATGTCGATTTTCAAATGGGAAGTATTTTAATTATTGGTGGTTTTATTGGAACTCTCTGCGGGGTATTTGCGTTAAAACAAATAAATGACACTGGTTTAATTGAAAATTACTTATATATTTTTTATGCAATTTTATTGTCACTAACTGCGTTATTCATTTTGTATGAAGCAGCTAGAGAAAATTTTAAAAAAAAAAGAGGTAAATTTAAACTACATGAACATTCTTGGATACATGGACTACCGCTAAAAATTAAATTCAGAAAATCAAAACTTTATATAAGTATTTTTGCACCACTTATAATTGGTTTTTTTATAGGAATGTTAACGGGCTTTACAGGTATTGGAGGTGGGTTCATATTAGTTCCTTGTATGATTTATATACTTGGAATGACAACAGTTTCTGTAATTGGAACAAGTTTATTAAATATTACAGTTGTCTCTTTAATATCTGTTATTTTACAAGTTCTTGTAAATCAAAATATAGATTTCATTTTAGCTATAATTCTTATTATCAGTAGTTCTTTTGGAGCTGCTCTTTCTTCAAGAATTTTAGATAAAATTAAACAAGATGTATTAAAAGTAGCTTTTGGTTTTTTAATCCTAATCATAGCAAGTTTTCTTATTTATGAATTATTGAGAACTCCTGTGTATATATACAAATTAGGAATATTATGAAAAAGTATATTTTTGTTATATTTTTATTTTTTGTTAATACCAGTTTGTTTTCATCAAGTTTCTCATTAGATAAATACGATATAGAAATTAAAAGTAATTTTCTAGGTGAGGAAATAGTTCTATTTGGTCAAAAATTTCCTACACACGATTTAATTGTAATTATGGAAGGGGAAAAAAAAGATATAAGCATAATTGAAAAAGTTAAAAAAAATATATTATGGACTAACAAATACATTGAATACAATGATATACCAAGTTTTTTTGCAATTTTTACTCTTCCAACAAAAAGTATAAATGAATTGTTTCTTATTAAAGAATTAAAGGAAAAACATTTTTTAATTTCTAATTCTAGTTCAAAACTTTTTAAAATTAGGAAAGGATTAGAGCAAAAATCACTATATTTTGAAAAACCCTTAATTGAAGTTGGAAGTAACTTATTTTTTAGTAAATTTAAAGTTCCAGATAACATTAATAGCGGCATAATTAATATTTATTTTTATAAAATAATTGATAATGAAGTAAATGCGGTTATAAAGAAATCTTTAACAATTAAGAAAAAAGGTTTTATTCAAAAAATTGAATATATGCTATATAATAGCCCATATATTTATATTTCTGCACTCATAATGTTTGCAATTTTATTCAGCTTATTATCAAATTATTTATTAAGAAAAAAATGACAAAAAAAAAATTAAAAAGAAATTACTTTGTGGTTCTTGATGGAACTGAAGAAATGTGGAAGGCAGTAGAATTTGCTATGGTAAGGGCTAAATCAATTAAAGGTAATATTACTACAATAAGTTTTGCTGAATCTATCTCTGATCAAATGCTTCTTACCAGTACGACTGAAAATATTATCAATAAAGATCAAATCAACTTGGAAAAAGAAAAACACAAAAAAGTTCATAGTTATTTATTGAAAAAATGTAAGATTAAAGCAGATATGAAGGTTTTTTTATCAAGTAATTTAGATGAGTTTATAAATTATTTAAATAATTTTTCATCTAATTCTTCAATTATTTTAGCAAGTAGCGAAGAAATTGGAAAGCCAGGTCCATTAATAGATAAGCTAATCTATGAAAAATCTAATTTATTGAAATGTCCACTTATGATAATTTCAGGATCTTTATCTAAAAAAGAATTAGATAAAATTGTCTAATAAAAAAAATTTGGATTCAAAAATATGTGTAGTTTGCAAAAAACCATTTAATTGGAGAAAAAAATGGGAAAAGGACTGGAATAATGTTAAGTATTGTTCTAATAGATGCTCAAAAAACAAAAAAATTTTAAGGTAGCTGAAATTCTTTTAAAAGTTGGCTGCGTTAACATTAATTTTAAAAAACCATTTACTCTAACGTCAGGTAAACTAAGTCCAGTTTATGTTGACTGTAGGAAACTAATATCGTTTCCTAAAGAAAGAGAGATAATAATCAATGCGATGACCAAACAAATACAAGAAAAGTATAAAAAAGAAATTTATATTGCGGGGGGTGAAACAGCTGGCATTCCTTACTCCTCTTACATTTCTCAAAAATTAAAAAAGCCAATGATTTATATAAGAAAAAAGCCTAAGGGGTTTGGTAAAGGTAAATTAATAGAAGGAGAGTTCATAAAGAATAGAAACTCCATTTTAATAGAAGACATGGCTACTGATGCAGGTAGTAAGCTTCATTTCATTAAAGCTCTAAGACTCAATAAATTGATAGTAAAAGATATTTATGTTGCTTTTTATTATGGTATTTATAAGAAAGCTGACTTGAATTTAAAAAAAATGAAAGTCAATCTTAATTATCTTGCTACATGGCACGATATATTAGAAGTAAGTCCAAAATATTTAAGTCAAAAAGATCAAGTAAAATTAGAACGGTACATACAAAGTATCTCTTAATGACAAAAATTATTTCAATTGTATCTGGTGGATTTGACCCAATTCACCCCGGCCATATTATGATGATGGAGGAATGCAAGTCTTTTTCAGATCACCTTATAGTTGGTTTAAATAGCAACGATTGGCTAAAGAGAAAAAAAGGTAATTTTTTCATGGATATAAAACATAGAATTTATGTAACTTCAAATTTAAGAGTAGTTGATGAGTGCATGGAGTTTAATGACGGTGATGACTCCGCATCAGATTTATTAAAAAAAGTTTATGATAAGTATAAGGACCATAAAATTATTTTTGCAAATGGTGGAGATCGATCCGATCCTTCTAAAGTAAGAGAATTAGAGATCGCTGCAAAACTTAAGATTGAGCTCAAATTTGGAGTGGGAGGAAATCATAAAGAATCTTCTAGCTCTGATTTATTAGGTAGGTGGAAGAAATTTATTTTAGAAAATAATTAAGGGAATAATTTTCTGCTTACCCATCCATTTTCTTTTCTCTCGAAAACCAATCTATCATGAATTCTGTGAGGCATGTCTTGCCAAAATTCTATTAAATTAGGTAGAACTACAAGACCTGTCCAAAAATTAGGCCTAGGAACATTATCTTCATCTGGATATTTTATTTTAAACTCTTGAATTAATTTTTCTAATTCTTCTCTTGAATTCAATAATGAAGATTGCTTGGAAGCCCAAGCCCCTATCCTACTTAAATAACCTCTAGAATTGTAGTAATCGTCGGCAATATTATCTTCTACTTGGCTAATAGTCCCTTCAATCCGAATTTGTCTTTGCAATGATTTCCAATGGAAATTTAGAGCGACATTAGGGTTTTCTTTAAATTGAACTCCTTTATTACTATTTAAATTAGTATAAAAAACAAAACCCCTATTAGAAAAATCTTTTAACAGCACCATTCTTGAATGAGGTTTATACTTTGTATCAACAGTCGCTAGATTCATTGCATTGGGATCGTTTACTTCATTTTTCTTAGCTAAATCAAACCACTCTTTAAAAAGAGATAATGGATCTTTATTTTTATCTAACATTGTAGTAATTCTTAATGATAATATAATATACAATCAAATTAATAATATGGATTTAAAAGGTAAAAAAGGGTTAATTATGGGTGTCGCTAATGACAAGTCCATAGCTTGGGGAATAGCACAACAGTGTGCCAAATATGGTGCTGAAATAGCATTTACCTACCAAAACGAAATGCTTTTAAAAAGAATTAAGCCTTTGGCAGAAAGTATTGGTTCTGAAACATTAATTTTATGCGATGTTAATAAAGAAGGATCAACAAAAGAAGCTTTTGATAAAATTAAAGAAAAATGGGGTCGTTTAGACTTTTTTGTTCATGCAGTTGCTTTTTCAGATAAAAATGAACTAAGAGGAAAGTATGTTATGACTACGAAAGAAAACTTTTTAAATTCATTAAGTATCTCATGTTATTCTTTCACAGAGAGTTGTAAATATTGCTATGACTTAATGGACGAGGGTGGAAGTATATTAACTTTGACTTATTATGGAGCTGAACAAGTCATGCCTCATTATAATGTTATGGGTGTAGCAAAATCTGCCTTAGAAGCTTCTGTTAAATACCTATCTGTAGATATGGGAGATAAAAATATAAGAGTTAATGCAATTTCTGCGGGCCCAATTAAAACTCTTGCGGCTTCTGGTATAGGAGATTTTCGCTTCATACTTAAATGGAATGAATTAAATTCTCCTTTGAAAAGAAATGTTTCTCAAGAGGATGTTGGAAATACAGGTGTGTATCTTTTAAGTGATCTGTCTTCTGGTGTAACTGGAGAAATTCATCACGTAGATTGTGGGTATCATACAGTTGGAATGGTTGCTGTAGATGAAGCTCAAAATGTATCCGATTTATTAAGTGAGTTTTCGAATAAAAATTAACTGATGTCTCATAATTCTTTTGGAAATTTATTAAGATTTAGCACTTGGGGAGAAAGTCACGGAGAAGCAATAGGTTGTGTAGTTGACGGTTTTCCTTCCAATATCAAGATCGACATTTCTTTTATTCAAAGAAGATTGAATCTTAGGAAGCCTGGACAATCAAAATTTACCACTCAAAGAAAAGAATCAGATATTGTGAAAATATTATCTGGAGTGTTTGATGGAAAAAGCACGGGGGCCCCTATTTCTCTAATAATCTTTAATAATGATCAAAGAACCAAAGATTACAGTGACATAAAGAATAAATTTAGACCTGGACACGCTGATTTTACTTATTGGAGTAAATATAATAATTATGATTATAGAGGTGGAGGTAGATCAAGTGCTAGAGAAACTGCTATGAGAGTAGCTGCTGGATCATTAGCAGAGATACTTATTAATAATTCTAAATTCAAAAAGATTAAAATTGAGAGCGCTGTTGTACAAATTGGAAATGAAAAAATCAAAAAAAATACATGGGATACAAAAATTATTAATAAAAATCCATTCTTTGCTCCGGATAAAAAAATTATTCCCATATGGGAAAAACTTGTCTTAGAACATAGAAAAAAAGGATCATCTTTGGGTGCTATAATTGAAGTTAGAGTAAAAAATATGCCAGCTGGATTAGGAGAACCTATATATCAAAAATTAGACAGTGAATTATCTAAAGCAATAATGTCAATCAATGCTGTAAAAGGCATAGAATTTGGTGAAGGCTTCAATATTATAAATCAAAATGGACTAACTTCTTCTGATGAAATGAAAATAGATAAAAATAAAATTAGTTTTATGTCAAATAATGCAGGAGGTATTCTTGGCGGCATTTCATCAGGACAAGATATTGTATTTAGATATGTTGTAAAACCAACAAGTTCAGTCTTAAGCAAAAAAAAAACAATATCTAAAAATAGTAAAAACACATCAATATCAACCAAAGGAAGACATGATCCTTGTGTTGGAATTAGGGCTGTGCCAGTAGGTATTGCAATGACTGCTTTTGTAATAGCTGATTTATTGTTAATTAATAATTCAAAAAATATTTAAGAAATTTTATTAATTATTTTTTTATAAATATTATTAGCATCAAGTCCTGCCATTTTATATTGATCCTTCAGATCTGACTGGTCTATGAATGAGTCTGGCATAAAACAATTAATAATTTGTGGGGATTTTTTCATTGATAACAAATATTGATTAACCTGTGATGAAAATCCACCGATAACATTTTCCTCTACAGTAACAAATAAATCATGTTCCTTAGTAAGTTTCTTTATCATTTTAAAATCAATTGGTTTAGCAAATCTCATATCCACAATTGAAGGATTTATTTTCTTTTGTTTTTTTAATAAGTCAGATACCTCATTAAGTTCATTTAGTCTAGTACCTAGACTTAATATTGCTACTTTTTTACCAATCTGAATTTGATTTGATTTACCTAAAGGAATTTTTTTGAACTTTTGATTGTCGTTGTATTGTAAAACTGTGTCTCTTGGATATCTGATTGCACTAGGGTTTTTATTAATAAACAAAGAAGTGTAAATCATATCTCTTAGTTCATTTCCATTTGATGGAGCCATAACAATAAAATTAGGCAAACAAGAAAGATAAGTTAAATCAAAAGATCCTGCGTGAGTAGCTCCATCAGCACCAACATAACCAGATCTATCAATTAGAAATCTAACTGGCAATGACTGAATAGCAACGTCGTGAACAACCTGATCATAAGCTCTTTGTAAAAAAGTTGAATAGATTGCTGCATAAGGTTTTATTCCCTCCGTACTCATACCTGCAGCAAATGTTACTGCATGCTGTTCAGCTATACCTACATCAAAGAATCTTTCAGGAAAATTATTACTAAATTCACTCAATCCTGTTCCACTTGGCATTGCAGCAGTTATTGAGACAACTTTTTTATCTAACTTCCCAATTTTTAATAAAGTTTTGCTTACAATTTTTGTGAATGTTAAGTCAGTAGATTTTTTTTGTAATCCAGAATTAATGTCAAAGCTTGAAACTCCATGAAACTTATCATTCGACTTTTCAGCTGGAGCGTATCCTTTTCCTTTTTCAGTTACTAAATGAAGGAAAATAGGACCTTGAAGTTCCTTCTTTTTAAACTTCTCAAATAATTCAACTAATAAATTTATATTATGACCATCTATAGGGCCTATATAATTTAGACCAAGCTCTTCAAAAAGCGTATTTCCTGTAATATAACCCTTTAAATATTCTTCAGTTTTTTTTGCAAAAGACTCAACTTCAGGTGGTAAGTTACTTGTAAATTTTTTAATGGTATCTTTTACATTAGTATAAGTTTTTGAGCTTAATAATTTTACTAAATATTTACTCATTGCTCCTACAGGTTTAGCAATGGACATTTCATTGTCATTTAAGATCACTAATGAGTTTTTATTTAAATGACCAATGTTATTTAACCCTTCAAAAGCCATACCTGCACTTATAGCTCCATCGCCTATAATACTAATTACATCAAATTTTTTATTTAAAAGATCTCTTGCTACAGTAATTCCTAAATTAGCAGAAAGTGAAGTTGAACTGTGAGCTGCCCCAAAAGGATCATATTTACTCTCAGATCTTTTAGTGAAACCAGATAATCCATTTTTTTTTCTAAGAGTGTGAATTCTTTTTTTTCTTTCCGTAAGAATTTTATGAGGATACGATTGATGTCCTACATCCCAAATAATTTTATCTTTAGGTGTGTTAAATACGTAATGTAAGGCAACAGATAGTTCAACAACACCTAGACTTGCTCCTAGGTGACCTCCTGTTTTAGAGACAGTTTCAATAGTATAATTTCTTAGCTCACTACATAGTAAATTTAAATTACTTTTACTTAATTTTTTTAAATCTGATGGTTTATTAATTTTGTTTAAAAATTTCATTAAAAATCTCTATTTGAAACATAATTCATTAATAGACTTATTTCGGTGATTTCTTTTTCATTAAATCCAAATAATTTACAATAATTTATAAATTTCTTTTGATGTTTTGAGATTTTGTTTAAACACTTGTCTCTACCCAACTTATAAGCAATGTTAGGCTTGTTAAAATCCTTTCTCAATTTTTTACCTACTTTTTTATAATCTCCTGTTAAATCTAATAAATCATCAGTAGTTTGAAAAATTTTTCCAAACTCAATTGATATTTTATTTAGAATATTAATTTTTTTTACTGGTAAATTTTTTATAATTCCAATTGAAACAAAACAAAAACTAAATAAAGCTCCTGTTTTTAAATCCTGCATAATATCTATTTTAGATAATGATGATTTATTATCCATTTTTAAATCAAGACTCTGTCCACTTATTAATCCTCTTACACCACTAGAATCACAAAGAAGATTTATAATTTTACTTTTATTTTTTTCAGAGATATTTTTTGAATTAGAAATTTTATAAAAAGAAATAACTTGCAAGGCATCTCCACATAAAATAGCTACAGCTTCATTAAATTTTTTATGAACAGTTGGCTTGCCTCTTCTATAATCATCATTGTCCATAGCTGGTAAATCATCATGAATTAAAGAATAAGTATGAGTTAACTCAGCAGACATACTTAAATCAAATAAAGTTTTTTGATTTATTTTTAATAATTTACCAAAAAAAAATATAAGAAATGGCCTAAGTCTTTTTCCACCAGTTGAAAATGAATATTGAATAGAATTATAAATATTGTTTTCGTATTTAGCTATTTTACTTAATTCTTTTTTTGACTCAATATCGAATGTTTTTTTAAATTTTAATAATTGATTTTCTATTGAAATCATTCAAATTTTTCAATTGATAGTGATTTATTAGATTTTATTATTTTTTCTATTTTTAATTTGGCATTTTTTAATTTCGCTTCACACACCTCTTTTAAAGCTATTCCTTCTTCAAATAGCATTATACTTTCCTCAAGAGAGGTTTCTTCACTTTCCAACAATTCAGCAATTTTCTCTAATCTTTTAAGAGAATCTTCGAAATTTAATTTTTCATTTTTTTTATTCATTTTGCGTATAATCTCTTAAAGCTTCTAAATGAGAATTTAAACCTTCTTTAAGTCCTTCTTCATCATATCCGCCTTCAAGCATAGAAATAACAGGTATTTTCCCTCCAAATTTTGATAGTATCATATTAGTAACCCAATAAAAATCTTCTTTAATTAGATTTATTGAAGCTAAAGGATCTCTGTAATGAGCATCAAATCCAGCAGAAAACAATATTAGATCAAATTGACAATTTATTTTATCAATTATATTTACTTGAAACATTTTTCTAAATATATCTGAAGGAGTATTTGCCTCCAAAGGACAATTAAAGATATTACTATTACCTTTTTCTTCAATTGAACCAGTACCTGGATAAAAAGGATACTGGTGAGAAGAAGCATAAAAAACATTGGTATTATTTTCAAAAATATGTTGTGTTCCATTCCCATGATGTACATCAAAATCCACTATAAGTATTTTATTAATCTTAGGATTTTGTAACGCATGTTTAGCAATAATTGCTATATTATTGAAGACACCAAAACCCATAGCTTTTGAAATTTCTGCATGATGACCGGGTGGACGATGATTGCAAAAATATACAGAATTATTAGAAAGTTGTTTTTCTTCAACTAAATTATCAAAAGCTAATATAGAGCCACCAACTGCATAAAGATAACTTTTAAGACTTTTCGGAGATGAGATTGTATCAGGGTCATAATAATTATATCCTTCCTTGGGTATGCGATTTATAATTTCTTTTACATAACTGGAATCATGTACCAAACAAATTTCTTCAAAAGTAGCTTCTCTTGGTTTAATAAAATTATGTTCAGAGAAATTAGAAGTTAAAAGTGACTTTACAACCTTATACCTATAAATATTTTCAGGATGAGAATTGCCAGTATCATGGTTTAGATACTCATCATCTGTTACAAAATTAATTTTCATATTATGTTGAAATTTTAATTATTGTTTTTTTTAGCCATTTATAATTATTTTTTTTATATAAATGGTAGTTTTTAATTATTTTATATAAACTATCTTTGTATTTAGATAAAGGATCTTTATTTGTTTTATACCACCTCTCAAGTATTAAATCGTCAACTTCTGGATGAAATTGAAATCCATATATTTCCTTGTCAATTATTTTAAAAGCATCAACTTCAAATAATCTTGCATAAGCTAATACTTCGATTGATTTGCTTAAACTTATCCCCTGACTATGAAATTGCATAAAAAATAAATCATTTTTACTAAAATATTTTGAATTTGGTTTTACTAATTTTTTGTAGCCAATTTCAGTTGTTGCTAATTTATTGTTGGTAATTTTTGAACCAAATAATTTTGCTAATAATTGAGCTCCTAAACAAATACCTAATATAGGAACATTATATTTAATAATTTTTTTTATAAATTTAACTTCATACAACATAGATATAGATTTACAATTTGCGCTTGCATTTCCTCCTAGAAATACAATGATATTGTAATTTTTAACTTCTTTTAATTGTTTGTCTTTTAAGTTACTAGACTTAACTATGGTTATTGAATAATTTAATTCAAATAATATTTTTGAAATTAAATTTGACTCAAAACAATCATGATGAACTAATAGAGCTTTTTTCATTTTTAGTAAAGTTTGCTACTGTACCAAAAATTATAGCATATGAAAGCAATGATGAGCCGCCAGAACTAACAAAAGGCAATGGCATTCCAGTGGGCGGTATTAGATCTATAGCAGTAGAAATATTTATGAAAGCTTGAAAAACAGTCATAAAAGCCATAACAAATACTGTATTTTTTAAAAACAAATTATCTATCACACTTGATGCTTTTTTTGTAAAAAATAAATAAAGTGGATAAAAGAAAACTATCAATATACCAAAAAGAATTCCAACTTCTTCAATTATTATAGAAAATATAAAATCATTATCATTCTCAGATATTAAATATTTTAATTGGCCTTCCCCTAACCCAACTCCAAGTAAGCCACCAGAATTAATAGCATCCAGACTTGACATAACTTGTAGACTAGTTTCATTGAAAAAAGAATAAATTCTATTTCTAATATATTCATTTAAAATAATTATAATAGATACAAAAAAAATTCCAAATAAAGAAAGGTAAAGAAAAAATTTAACTTTTTTAATGTATAAAATTGCTATTAAAGAAAATGAAATAAAAAAATAAATAGAAGTACCAAAATCTGGTTGCGAAGCTATAAGTGACAAAATAAGTAAAAAAATCAAGATAGGTATATATAAAATCCTATAATCAAGATTTTTTAAACTCAGATAAAAAAACCAAGAGATAAAACAAATAAAAGGAGCTTTTATTAATTCAGAAGGTTGTATAGAGAAATTAAAAATTCTTATCCATCTTGTTGCTCCATTTTTTTCATAGCCATCAAAATAAACATAAATCAACATTAAAATTAAAATAAATAAAGATATGTTTAATAACTTTTTAAGAAAACTTTTGTCTAAAAATATAATTGTAAAAAAAGAAAATAAGGAAAAAGAAGCATATACTAGATGCTTAATAAGATTAATATCAGAACTTAAAGAAAACAAAGTAAATATTCCAATAAGAATTAAAGAAATAGGTATAACTATTAATTTAACATTAAAAGATTCTATAAGTCTCAATAAACTTGGTGTATTATTCATATTTAATAATATATTTTCTTATTAACTTATTAAAATGTGTTCCTCTGTCTTCAAAATTTGTATATTGATCAAAAGATTCACCGCCGGGAGAAAACAATATAGTAACTTTAGAATTATAAATCTTTAATAGAAAAGATAGAAAAATTATTAAATATTCTAAATTATAAAATTTAAAAATTTTAGAGTTAATGGATTTTTTAGAAATCTGGTCATGAATAATGTCAGCATATTTTCCAAAAATTAGAATAGCATTTCCTTTTAATAATGGCAAAGTATGGGTGTTTTTTTTTAAAATACCTCCTAAAATTAAGATTTTGTTACCCTTAGGAATTTTATTAAAAGAAATTATTGAATTAGTCAAATTAGTTGATTTGCTGTCATTATAAATTTTTAATTTTTTATTATTAATAATTTCTTCAAATCTAAAAGGAAGTGTTTTAAATAATTTTATATTTTTATATTTTATATTAGTTTTTAAAGATGAAGCTATCAAAAAAGCAAGAGATAGATTTTCCTTATAAAAAGGTATCTGGATTGAAGACTCAAAATTAAAATTTTTATATAAATGTAAATTGACTGGCAAAGAAATTTTATTTTTAATAATTTCATTTTTCGCATTATGATTAATATAAAGTTTAGAATTTGATTTCAACAATTTAGAAATTTTTAATTTGCACCTTATATAAGACTTATATGATTTGTGATAATTTAAATGATCGGGATACAGATTTGTAATTGTAGCAATATCAAGTTTAAGAAATTTTATTTTATGTAGCTGATAAGAGCTTAATTCAAAAATAATAAAGTCATATTTAATTAATTCTTTGATAATATTTTTTCTCTGGAGTACAGTATTTCCAAAATTTCCAAGTATTACGGATTTATAATTTAAGTTTAATAAATTATTTAAAAAAAAGCATACGGATGATTTTCCTTCAGTCCCTGTAATTCCTATTAGTTTTGTTTTTTTGCTTATAATTGAAAAAATAATATCAATATCAATAATAATTTTTTCTTTAAATTTTAATAAAATTTTATGATTTTTAATGTTTATTGAAGGAGAAACAACAATATAATCACTCTTTATTAATTCTGAATTAATATTTTTTTTTGAAGATTTTTCTTTGCCCTTAAGTATTTTCTTTTTTAAATCAACATCATCTGTTGCTTTAAAATAAATATTATTATTTCTAAAAAAATGAACTACAGATCGACCACTAACTCCAAGACCATAAACAAAAAATTTTTTTTTAAAATCTAGCACCTATCTTATTTTCAATAATGATAAGGCCAGTAAACAAAATATAAATCCTATAATCCAAAATCTAATAACTATTTTTTGTTCAGGAATACCTTTTTTTTCAAAATGATGATGTATAGGTGCCATTAAAAAATATCTTTTTTTGGTAAATTTAAAATAAATAACCTGAATAAATACTGAAAATACTTCAATAACAAATAAACCCCCAGCTATAGCTAGTACAAATTCTTGCTTTAATAAAATAGCAGTTATAGCTAAACAACCACCTAAAGATTGAGAACCAGTATCTCCCATAAAAACCTGAGCGGGATATGAATTATACCATAAAAATGCGAGTAGAGATCCTATAGCTGAAGTACAAACTATGACCAATTCTCCAGAACTTGGTACAAAATTTAATAATAGATAATTTGAGTAAATAGAGTTTCCAATAATATATGAGAAAACTGCAAAAGTTAAAAATACGAAAACCAATGGCATAGAAACTAAACCATCTAATCCATCAGTAAGATTTGTAGCATTTGTTGAACCAACTATAACTATAAAAGCAAAAAATATGTACATATAGCCAAGTTCTATTGAAAGATTTTTAAAAAAGGGAATATATAATAGAGTTAAATCAGAAATATATTTATTAATTAAAAATAATAAAAATAGAGTAATAAAAATTTGATAAATAAATTTAAATTTTCCTGAAACTCCTTTTCTAAATTTTATTTTCATATAATCATCAACAAAACCAATTAACCCAAAGGAAACTAAAGCAAGAATTACAATATAATTAAATTTTGAAAAATCGTTTGTCCACAGAATGGTATTTAAAACAACTGAAAAAATTATTAAAATACCTCCTAGTGCTGGAGTGCCTTCTTTATTTTTATGAGTAGTAGGACCATCATCTCTTATGGGTTGTCCTGTGGGGAAAAATTTTTTTTGCATGATTATCCATTTAGGCATGAGAATGAAGACAATTAAGAATGAGGCAATTAGAGAAATACCAGACCTAAAAGAAATATATCCGAATAAATTAAAAAAAGTATTTGAATCTTTAAATGAAAAGAGTAAATCAGCTAACATAATTTTTTGATAAGTTTATCTAAATTGTTTAACCTTGAACCCATAACAAATACATAATTAATTTTTTTTAGGTATTTGTTTAAATCATTTATTGAATCTATATAGTTTAAATAAAAATTATTATTGGATTTTTTTCTCAAATCATAAAATTCCTCACCTATAAATATACAATTTTTTAAATTTAATAGCTTTTTAATTATATATTTGTGAAATTTTGTTTTTTGATTACCTAATTCTTTCATACTACCTAATATTATTAATCTATTTGTATTATTAGATATACTTAAAAAATTATCTAAATTTTTATCCATTGAATAAGGACTTGCATTGTAACTATGGTCATAAATTAAATAATTTCTTTTATTTTTATTCACTTTAATAACTTTGCCATGCCCCTTTAGTAGTGATTTTTTAAAAAAATATTTATTGTAATTAGATTTATAAAAGAACATAGATATGAAAATGAAGGAAATTACAGCAATATTATTACTTATTAAATCATTACTATCAGACTTGATATAATTTTCTTCAAAATTATAAATAAAATTTAAATAAAAGATTTTATTTTTTGATTTTGTTTTATTAAAATTAATATCTTTTGTAAAATTCATAAAAGTAATATTTTTATTTAACTTGTATTTATTCGGCACTAGTTGATATTTCTTATTCAAATTAACTAATGCTTTTTTTAAATTAGTACTTTCAAGTAGATAAAGTTTATTTAATAATAAATTTTTATAATTTCCAAAATTTCCAATATGTGAATTTTCTACATTAGTTATAAGAACATAATGAGGATTTAAAATATTAGTTAATTTTTTCATTTCATTAATTTGATTAATACCTAATTCAAAAATAGAATGTGTTGATTTTAAATTAATATTACAAATATTTGTTATTAAACCCAACTCATTGTTAAAATTTCTATATGACTTATAAGCATTTTGTTTTTCTTTGGCTAAAAAATTATAAATATTTTCTTTAAATGAAGTCTTTCCAACAGACCCTGTTACAGCAATGATATTTCCTTTATAATTATTTAAAATTTTAGCCGAAAGGATTTTTAAAAATTTCATAACATTTGGCACAAAAATAACTTTTTTATTTTGTATTTTTTTATCAATTATTGCTAAAAGACATTTTTTTTTAAGGGCTTCTTGATAATAATTACTTCCGTTATTATTTTTATTTTTAATTCCAATAAATATGTCTCCTTCTTTAATTTTTCTTGTGTCAAAAACAATTTTTGGATTTTTAGTTTTTATAATTCTAAATATTTTATTTATTAAATAATCTTGCAAGTTTTTTACTTTCTTTAATGTCACTAAACTTAGTTATATTATCTTTAAAAATTTGGATATTTTCATGTCCTTTACCTACTATGAATAGAATACCTTTCTTTTTACTCAATATATTAAATCCTTTTTTTATAGCTTTTAATCTACTAGGAATATCTAAATAATTTTTACAATATTTTTTTAGATTTTTTCTTATAGTATCAGGATTTTCTGTTCTTGGATTATCATCTGTAATAATTTGAAAATCTGTATACTTAGAAGCAACTAAGGCAATTTTTTTTCTCTTAGTTATATCTCTATCACCTCCACAACCAAAAATTATTATTTTATAAAGATTTAATTTTCTATAAGGAAAAAGTAAATTTTTAATACCATCAGGAGTATGGGCATAATCAACAATTACTAATTTATTATTCTTTTTGTATATTACTTGATGTCTTCCTGGAATATTATTTTCAAAAACATCTGTAATTTTAAAATTAGTTTTTATGAAAGAGAGTAATATAAAAGTGCTAATACAGTTTTTTATAACAAAATTGTTAATTGTGCTTAAAGTTTTTATATGTTTTTGATCAAAATAGATTTTAGTATTAAATTCATCTTCTTTAATTAAATTAATTTTATTTTTATAAACAAATTTTTCTTGATTAATTAATTTAAATTTTTTGGATAAAATATTTAAATATTTACTGTTTACATCATCCTGTATTAATATTTTCCCTTTATTTTTAATATGGGTTTTAAGTAAATTAATTTTTGAAATATGATAATTTTCTATATTTCCATGATAGTCTAAATGATCTTTTTTTAAATTAGTTAAAACACCAAAATCTGCTTTTAAATTACCTAATCTTTTTTCCATAAACCCTATACTTGAAGCTTCAATAAAAATATATTTACACTTATATTGTAATTCACTTTCTTTTATTAAATTCATTAAAGTAATAAAATCAGGAGTAGTATTTTGTAAATTTCTAATTTTCCTACTTTTTACATAGAATCCTAAAGTACCTATATATGCAGTATTATTTGATGACTTTGATAAAACTTTGAAAGCATTGAAGGATATTGAAGTTTTTCCATTAGTTCCTGTAACCAATATAATTTTTATATTATATTTAAAAAAAATTTTTGAACATTCTATAGCAAAATTATTGATATTTTTTTTAAAAAAATACGTAATATTTTTTTTATACTTTGCTTGTTCTTTAAATTTATAATCACAAACTATATATTTGCAATTTTTTATAATTGTTTTTTTTTCAAATAATTGAAATTTATTAACATTTTTTGTGTAATTAAAAAAAATTGACTTTGAGTTTAAATCTTGCCAATTTGATTTTAAAGTAAATCCATTTTTTTTTAGTTTTGCTAAGTTCATTAGATCGTATTAACGTTCTCCCCACAGGAACTTACTTCTAAAGAAAATAATATTTTCTCTAATATACTATAATAAGAATTTTTTACTGTATTTCCTGCTGTTAAATAAGCTCCATCACTATTCCTAGGATTATTCATAAATGTTAAAGCTAAATATCGAGGCTTATGATATGGAAAATAAGAAATATATGAAACATTATTATTGTTTTTACTTTGTTTTTTTACACTAGTATCATTAGCTGTTCCAGTTTTACCTGCAATAAGACATTTCTTATATAACTTATGCTCTGATTCATTAGCATAGAACAATAATTTATTTATTTCAGAAGAATTTTGATTTAAATTCAATTTTTTATATTTTTTATCTTTAATTATTTTAGCTTTGAATTGTTTATTTCCAGTTATCATTCTAGCATATGCATTTATTAAATGAATAGGCGTTACGGATAAAGAATATCCATATGACATTGTATCACAATTGTTACCTTTTTTAGAAAATTTTGGACTATCTATATTTACTGTTTTTATTTCATTTGTAATTGATGCTGTGTCAAGTAATCCCAGCTCTTCAATTGTATTTTTAAATTGGTTTTTACAGTCTAGTTTTCTATTTATTAAAACAGCTCCTACATTAGAAGACTTTTTGAGAATATCTTTTGTTAATAAAGGTTCTTCATTTTTTATTAAATCCTTTACTATTTTATTTCCACTATAAAATTTTAAAGGATTATGAACATTAAACTTTTCTTCTAAATCTAACAATTTATAACTCAAAGCTGAATAAACAGTAAATGGCTTAAATACTGATCCAAACTCGTAGCTTAAATGAATTATAGGCATAAGAGAGTCATCAAAATCTTTTTTTAAATTTTTTGTGTTGTAGTCATAGGCGTTGATTAGTATTTCTTCTTTTTTTAAATCAACAAATAGAAAAAACCCATAATTTGCATCATAATTTATTAATTCTTGTTTTAATTCATCTAGAGCTTTTTTTTGTAAATCAATATCTATTGATAGATAAATATTATTTTTATATTTATTAGAATGTTTTTCTATTAAAGATAAACCTTTATTTTCTATAATATCTGTTTTTCCAATTAAATGTTTGGTATATTTGTAATAAGGATACTCTCTTTTGGGAAAACTTTCTAACTTTATATATGGATTTCCAATATAAAGTGTTTCCAAAATTTTATTTCTCTCTGGAGACCTATCAATAAAAAAAGAATTGCGGGTTATTTCATTTATTTTATTTGCTTCTTTTTTATCAATTTTTAATACATCAAAAATTAGTTCTTTTTTTTCATTCAGTGTCATTTTGTGAAAATTATTTACTTTAATTCTATGGCTGGTTAAAGTTTGAGCTAATATATTGTCATTTGTGTCAAATATTGTAGGAGATGAAAATTCAATTACTTTACTTTTTTTTAAAATCCTTGGTTCTTGAATTATAAATAATAGCTTAAAACATATAATAATAAAACATAGATATGCTAAAATTTGAAATATTAAATATAAATTTTTTGTTTTTTTTATTACGCTGTAATCAGTTTCATTAATCAGATTTCTTAACATAATCAACTCTTACAATAGTCATATTTTTATTAAGATAGTTTTCAATAGTAATAGTTTTACCAGTTACACTATTTAAACTTTTGTTTTTTATAATTTTATTAAGATCTAAAGCATATGTATTCTTTTTTTCAACAAGTATTTGATTCATGTACTTAATGTTATTTTTTGTTTCTATAATTTTTAAATCTAATTCTTTGGCAGAATTTTTGAAAAATAAAAAAAGAGTGGTTAAAGCTAAAATTATTATAATTTTACTAACTATATTGACTAACATGTAAATTTAGCCACTCTTAATTTTGCTGACCTAGCTCTTGGATTTTCTAACAATTCTTCATTGGAAGCTATTAATGGTCTTTTGGTTATTACTTCATATCCCCAATTGTTATTGTTTTTAAAGGATTGATCTCTTTTTAATGAATTTAATTTAAAATAATTTTTTACAATTCTGTCTTCTAAACTATGGAAACTAATAATGAATATTAAAGCGTTTTTTTCAAGAAAATCATTTATTTTATCTAAAAATATTTTTAGGTTTTCTAATTCTTTATTAGCTTCGATTCTTACCGCTTGAAATGGCTTTGTAGCAAAATTAATTTTTTTAGAAGCAAAATTTACTCCAGAATTTTTTAATATTTCGATAAAATCGAAAGTAGTTTTAATTTTTTTATTTTTTCTAGATAAAATTATGTATTTTGACAATTTATTAGCATCATAAATTTCACCATAGTTATAAAACATTTCAGTGAGTTGATTTTCATTATAATTATTTAATATATCGGAAGCTGTAATTGTATAATCAGCATAATTCATATTTAAAGGGATGTTTTTTTTAAAAGATATTCCTAAATCAGGATCTTCTAATTGATTGGATGAGAAACCTAAATCTAATAAAACTCCATCAAATTTTTTTTTGATTTTATTTTTATATATAATTAAATCTATATCCTTAAAATTAGACTTAAAAAAGAATAAATTTTTACCAAAGTTTTTATTTTCTAATGCAATTTTTTTTGATCCTTCGTAATTATCTAAAGCAACAACCTTACATCCCCTAGATAAAAGTTCATTTGTATGCCCTCCTCCACCATAAGTACCATCTAAAAAATAATTACAGTTATTAAAATCAATAAAATTTACTATTTCATTTAACATTATTGGCTTGTGAACATTAGGTGATTTCATTATTGTAACTTTTTCCTTGAGTCTTCTTTATATTTTATGCCTTTTGATTTATCCCAAATCTCAAAATATTTTCCTTTACCAATAAAAATAATCTCATACTTAATTAAAGAGAATTTTTTATTCTCTTCTTTCAAAACAAATCTTCCTTCTTTGTCTATATTTATTTCCTCTAGATCAGATAATATTGCGGTTCTTGCATGATCTTTTTTTTTTGAAAAAAAATCTTCTTCTGTTAAGGAAGTAATAATATTTTGAATTTGATTTTCTAAGTATATTTCTAAACATTTATTTTTAAGAGATCTAAATAGATAAATTTTTTCATCTTTTATATTTTTTAAAGTAATTTTAAAGTTTGAAGGAATAGTAATTCTATTTTTATTATCAATTTTTCCAAAAAAAGAAGATATAAAGGCACTCATGGTAATTTATGGGATTATATGGGAATTTATGGTATTAGTAAAACACAAAAATGGGCAGCTATAAGCTGAGTTCTGTAATTTTATCTAGTAAAATTTGCAATCATTTATCTTGGCTTTATATTACTATAAAGCTCTAGCGATCAACCCAGGTCAATTGTAGAAATAACTTTAACCTCTATTTGATCTTACTCGTGATAGGGTTTACATATTACGATGCTTCTTAAACACCTGGTAAGCTCTTACCTCACCTTTTCACCCTTTCCCTATTTACATAAGGTGGTTTTTTTCTGCTGCACTTTCCCTAGAGTTACCTCCGACGGAAGTTATCCGTTATCACTTTCTACGCGAGCTCAGACTTTCCTCTTTAAAAAAGCGATTGCACGCTACCCATATAAATATATTTATAATGGATATTATAATAATTTTAAAGAAATAAAGGACTTATTTTATAATAGTCACAATTTATTTGACCATGCCCCAATTAAATTTTTCCCCTGGGTCCATTTTTCTATTAGGAGATATTTCGGAATGACCTAAAATATTGCTTTTTTTAATGCAATAAAAATAACACAGTGAATTTAATAAAATATTAAGAGATTTATATTGTTTTTTTGTAAAATTTTCATATCCATGCTCATGTCCTTTATTTTCTAATTCTATACCTATAGAATAATCATTAAGTCCTTTATAGCCCTTCCATTTAGATATACCTGCATGCCAAGCTTTGAGATTAGTTGATAAAAGGTTATATATTTTACCATTTCTAGAAATTAAATAATGGCAACTTACATCAGAATTTAAATTATTTAATTTTTTATAGGCGCTTTTAAAATCGATCATGCCCGTATAGTGTATAATTATAAATTTAACTGTTTTGTTTTTATTTCTAGTACTATAATTCATTTAATGAAATCAAAGATTCCACTGACGCTTATTTTATTTTTACTATTTTCTTGTAGTTCTTTTAAAAAGAATGACGACAGCCAGGTTTCTGAGTCTACGAATATATACGAACAAAACATTCATAATGATTTTGAACTATTTGACAAAGCTAATAAAGCATTAATTAACGAAGATTTTGAATTAGCTTTAGAAAATTTAGATAAAATAGAAATACTTTTCCCAAATAGTTCATATGCTGCAAAATCTAGATTAATGAGTGCTTATATATTCTTTCTTAAAAGCGACTATGAAAAAACCAAAGCAATTGCTGAGAATTTTATTAAATACTATCCTTCAAATAAAAATATAACTTACGCGCATTATTTAATTGGCATGACAGACTATGTGTTAATTAAAAAACCGGGATTTGATCAAGCAAATGCAATTAAGGCAAAGGATAAGTTTTTATTCATAAACAATGCTTTTCCAAATAATGATTATGAACAAGATATCTTACTTAAAGTTAATATAATAGATAATTCAATTGCAAATCATTTAATTATAATAGGTAAATTTTATGAGAGAGAGAAAAATTACATTGCAGCTTTAAATTACTATATTGACATTTTTGATAATTATCAAAAAACTCAATCTATTGAAGAAGCAATTTATCTAATAACTAGGATTTACCAGAAAATTAATGAAGAAGAACTGGCGATTAGATATGCTTCTATACTTGGTTTTAATTATCCACAAAGTAAATGGTATAAAAAAACATATAACTTAGTAAAAGGAATTAAAGAAGATATAAATAAAGACAAGAAATGGTACAATAAGTTTAATCCAATTAAACTTTTAAAAAAAGAAAAAGTTGAAAAAGAAAAAAAATGGTTTGAATTAAAAAAGCCAGGATTTAGTTTGTTTTAATTATACTAATTGTGTTAGCTTCTTTAGAAATAAATAACTATTTACTAATAAAAAAAATCAAAATTAATTTTGACAATGGTTTTAATGCTTTTACTGGAGAAACAGGCGCAGGTAAATCAATAATAATTGAAGGTCTTAAACTTGCATTAGGAAATAGGAATTTTAAAGATCTAGAAATTTCAAAAGATAAGAATGTAGTTTTTAAAATAGTCTTTAACCTAAATGAAAAAACAAAAGAAAAATTAAATTATTTAGATATGAATATTGAAGAAGATTATATAATTGTAAAAAGGGAAATTAATCATGAAATGAAAAGCAAAATATACATAAATGATGAATTAACTACACAAAACCAAGTCAGAAAAATTTCAGATAAATTAATTGAAATTCAAGATAACTATGAACAACAAGAGTTATTTAATAATAAATACTTTCTTGAATACATTGATAAATTAGCAAATTTAAATAAAGAAGAATTGCATCTTAAATATAAGAATTTTATCGATTCAAAAAAAGAATATATTTCTCAATATGAAAAAAAAGATTTAGTTGATAAAGAAATTAAGTATTTAGAACAAAATTTAACAAAATTACAAAAACTTAATCCAACAAAAGATGAATATAAAGAACTAACTAATAAAAAAAACTTACATAAAAATAAAAAAACACTTTTAATAATAAACCAAGAATTACTAGGTCTATTAAATAACCATGAAGAAAATTCAGAAATTTATAATGGAATAGTTAAGAATTTAGAAAAATTGTCAAAAATAGATAAAAAATATAATGAATTTAATAATATATTTAATGAAGCTTACTACAACTTTTCAGAAATTTTAAATAATATTAAAAATGACATATCTATTGATGAAGAACAAATGATGTCTATAGAAGAAATAGAAAATAGAATATTTTCATACAATAATTTATCTAAATTAATTCAATTAGATCCAGAAGATTTATATGAATCTTATAATAAACTAAAAGATGAAATTGAAAATTTAAAAAATTTTGAAAATAACTTAAAAAGATTAAAAAAGAATTATGATAACTACAAAGAGATTTTTATTTCAAAAGCTAGAGAAATTTCAATAATTAGAAAGAAAAAATCTTTATTAATTTCAAAGGAAATTAATTTTAATCTACCTCTCGTAAACATAGAGCAAGGAGAAATAAGATTTGATTTTATAGAAAAATCTGAAAATGATTTTTCTACAGAAGGAATTGATGAAATAGATGTTGGGTTTAGAACAAATAAAAAAATGGGTTTTTACTCAATAAAAAAAGTAGCATCTGGAGGAGAGCTTTCAAGACTTTTGCTAATTATGAAATCAATAACTACCGACAAAGATAAAACTATTATATTTGATGAAGTAGATAGTGGCTTAAGTGGTAAAGTCGCAGGAGTTGTTGCAGATAAAATAATGGAAATTTCAAAATACAATCAAGTTCTTGCAATTACTCACTCTCCCCAAGTTGCCGCAAAAGCTGAAAAACATTGGAAAATTGAAAAAAATGTTAATTCAAACAACACCATGGAAAGTAAAATTATTGAATTGGAAAAAGAAGATAGAATTGAAGAAATTGCAAATATTTTTTCAGGATCAAAAGTTTCCGAAGCTAGTAGAAAGGTAGCAAAAGATTTATTGCTAAAACATTGACAAAAAAAGAAATAATTGCTGAATTTAAAAAACTACAAGAAGAACTAATTAAACTAGATAAGGCTTATTATCAAGATTCAAAACCTATAGAAACTGATAGAAATTACGATGAATTAAAAAAAAATTTTAATAAATTAATAGAAAAAAATATTGAGCTATCAAAATATGAAAGAAAAACAATTGGATTTAAACCTTCATCAAAATTTTCTAAAGTTCAACATAAACAACCTATGTTATCTTTGGGGAATGCTTTTGGTTTAGAAGATTTAAATAATTTTGTTGATAAAATAAATAATTTTTTAAAAAATTCTATAAATTATAATTTTATTTCTGATCTTAAAATTGATGGTGTTTCTTTATCTCTCCATTATTTTGAAAATAAATTACAAAGAGCGGTAACTAGGGGAGATGGCCATACTGGGGAAGACATTACTGAAAATGTTAAAAAAATTAAAGGGATACCGTTGTATCTACAAAACTGCAATCAAAAAGAAATAGAAATTAGAGGTGAAGTATTTATATTGAAAAAAGATTTTGATAAACTTAATTCTTTTTTAAATGAAAAAGAAAAATTTTCTAATCCTAGAAATGCAGCATCTGGATCATTAAGACAATTAAATCCTGAGATTACTTACAAAAGACCTTTGAGATTTATTCCTCATGGGTATGGTCATACTTCTAATAGTAATTATTTTAAATTTTATGAAGATTTTTTAAAATTCTGCAAAACAAATCAATTTAATTTAACTAACAAAGCTAAAAATTTCAAATCTATTAAAGATGTATTTGATTATGTTAAAGAATTGGAAAAAGAAAGATTTAAAATACAATATGATATTGATGGTGTAGTTACAAAGATTAATGAAATTAATATTCAAAAAAGACTCGGTGATACAAATAAATTTCCAAGATGGGCAATAGCTTCTAAATTTGATTCTAATAAATCTTTGACAAAAATAGAAAAAATTGAGATTCAAGTAGGTAGAACAGGAGCCCTAACTCCTGTGGCTAGACTTCAAAGTGTAAATATTGGGGGTGTAATGGTTTCTAATGCAACTCTTCATAATTTTGATGAAATACAAAGAAAAGATATAAGAGAAGGAGATTTTGTATGGGTAGAAAGAGCTGGTGATGTAATTCCATATATCAAAAAAGTTGAATTTAAAAAAAGATCAAAAAATTTAAAAAAGTATAAAAATCCTAATTTTTGTCTATGTGGTAGTAAAGTAGAAAGAAATAATGAAGAAGCGGTTTTAAGATGTACTGGAAATAAAAAATGTTATTTTCAATTTCAAGAAAATATAATTCACTTTGTTTCAAGGAAAGCTTTAAATATTGAGGGTCTTGGTAAAAAAATAATATTAAAATTTATAGATCTAGGAATTATAAAAAATAAGCAAGATATTTTTAAATTATCAAAATACAAAGAAAAAATAATCAATTTAGAAGGTTTTGGAATAAAGTCATATATAAATATTATTAATTCAATTGAACAATCAAAAAAAATTAATATTGAAAAATTTATATACTCATTAGGAATAAGACATATAGGTGAAAATAATTCAATTATATTAGCTAAATTTTTTAATAATAAAGAAAAATTAAAAAAAATTATTTTAGAAGGAATAGTAACAAATGACTTGACACAAATAGATGGATTAGGTGATAAAGCAAGTAAAGCTTTTTATGATTATTGCTCCCAAAATAAAAAAGATGTATTAGAGCTAATAGATGAACTTAATATCTTAGATTTAGTAGCTGTTAATAGTAAAAATAAAAGCATCGTATTTACCGGTACTCTTAAAGAATTATCTAGAGATGAAGCAAAAGAATTAGCAAAAAAATTTGGTCTTAAAGTATTATCGTCTGTATCAAATAATTTAAATTATATAGTTGCAGGTGAAAAAGCAGGAACAAAATTAAAAAATGCTAAAAGTTTAAATATCAAAATTTTATCAGAAAAAGAATTTATAAACATGGTTAAAAATAATAGTAATTATTAAAATAATTGCTTTCTTCTTCACTTAAAAAATCTTTAAAATTATTATAAATATATGAATGATAATTTATTATATGTTTTTTTTCTTTTATTGTTAAAAGAGATTTATTAATTAAATTCATTTCATAGGGAATTAAAGTAGTATTTATTAATTTTATTTTCCCATTAGTTTTTTTTGAAAAATATAAATTTTCCAATCTTAATCCAAAATTATTATCTATATAGAAACCTGGCTCTAATGAGAAAAAATTGTTACTAGATATAACGTCTACGCTAGATTTACTTATAACGGGTGGTCTTTCATGAACATCATTAAAATAACCAACTCCATGACCAGTGCCATGAGGGTAAAAAATATTGTTTTTAGCTAAATAGCTTCTAATTTTTTTGTCTAGTGTTTTGGAATTAAGTGGGAAGTTAAAAAATGACTGTTCTATTTTAATAAGAGATTTAACTAAAAAAGTATAGATATTTTTAATTTTTAAAGGAGTTTTTTTGAAAGACAAAACTCTTGTAACATCAGTGGTACCTTCTAGATAATGAGCACCTGAGTCAATCAGATAAATAGAATTGATATTAAAAGGTAATGAATTTTGTTTTGTTGGTTTGTAATGAATTATTGAAGCATTAGCTCCAAATGCAGATATATAATCAAATGAATTTTTAAAAAAATTTACCCTGTGTTTTCTAAATGTTTCTAGTTTTTTCGCAAGTGAAAATTCAGTTTCCTTATTTAATTTTTTTTTATTTAAATATAGATAAATAAAAAACTTATTTACAGCCAAACCATCTTGAAATTGAGCTTTATTTATATTTTTAATTTCTATGTTGGTTTTTTTTGAAATAAATTTAGATAAATTTGTTTTAGTTTTTATTAAATCTATATTTAAATGTCTTAATTTTTGAAAAAAAAGTAAATTTATTTTTTCAAAATCAACTTCAATTTTAGATAACTTTAATAAAGGTAATTTTTTAAAAAAATTTTCATATGAGAAAATATGGAAATATTTATTTATTTTTTTAATAGAATTGAATTTGTTATTATTAGATATAAGAATATTTTTTCCTTTTTTACATATTAGAAGGCCAGCAAAAGGTTTTGTAGAGTTATTTATTTCAAAAGATCTAATATTTAAAATATATGCAACTTGAGCATTATCCCAAACCAATAAAGCATCAGATTTAATTTTAGATTTTATATATTCGATATTACTTATAATAGATCTTGGTATATGTGATTTAGGCAAACTAAGCATTTGACTATTATTAAAATTTGGTATTTTAAATTTATTTTTATTTAGTTGATGAATGCTAACTGGTATTAGAGTTGAGGCACATAAAAATAAATATTTTTTGATATTTTTAAAATCATAGATTGAAATATGTTCTGGATCCGTGCCAATTACACAGCCATTTTTAAAATTTGAATTAATAAAATTAATCAAATTTTCACAGTTAAATTCCTTAATAATAACATTTTGTTTCTTAAATTGGCTCTTAGCTTGAAGCAAATATCTTCCATCGGTAAATAAACCAATCTTTGTTTTTAGAATTATTAAATAGCAGAATGAACTGTCAAATTTCAATAGATGATAAATTATTTTTAATTGTAAATTAGTATTTTCATTTAAATGTTTGTCATTATTAGTAATTAATAATCCATCTAAATTCATTTTTTGAAAACTTTTTACTAATTGTTTAATTAAATTTTTATTCATTTATATTTTTCTAAAAACTCAAGCATTCTTTTTTTTCCAGGCGATAAAGAATCATTATTTTCATTTTTATTTTTATTTTTTAATTTTAGTGATCCTTCTTGAGATATACTAGAATTAAAATTGTTACTATTTATCTCAGAAAGAAATCTTGAAGGAATAGAAAAATTATTTACTCCATAAGTATATCTTGATGTAGCGTACGATATTCTAAGATTTGATTTTGCTCTGGTGATGCCTACATAAGCTAGTCTTCTCTCTTCTTCCAAGGATTTATTGCCCTTTTCATCGAGAGCTCTAGAACTTGGGAAGATTCCCTCCTCCCACCCTGGTAGAAATACTTCATCAAACTCCAATCCTTTAGCGGCATGAAGTGTCATTAATGATATTTTATGATTTTCTTTATTTTGTATATTTTGATTTACTAATCCCACATGTTCTAAGAAATCATCTAAATTTGAAAATTCAGACATTGCATTTACTAATTCTTTAAGATTTTCTATTCTAGTTTCATTCTCTAGCTTTTTTTTAATATTTTTTTCTATTTCAAGCATTTTCATATAACCAGATTCTTCAATTATAAAGATTCCAAGATCTTCAAGGTTGGTTTTATTAATTAATTGGGAGCATTTCTCTATTAAGTTTATAAAAGTTGATAATTTATTAGAAGTACTTAGAGTAAATTTTTCTTTAACAATTAATTCTTTTGTGGAATTCAAAAAACTTATCTTATTATCTCGAGCATATTTAATTATAATATTTAAAGTTTGCTCTCCAATCCCTCGTCTTGGTAAATTTATTATTCTTTCAAAAGATAAATCACTAGAATTCGAACTTGCTAACTTTAAATAAGCAATTATATCTTTAATTTCTTTTCTCTCAAAGAATCTTGGACCTCCGATTATTTCATAAGGAAGAGCATATTTAATGAGCTTATCCTCAATACTTCTCATTTGAGCTGTAAGTCTAACAAGTATGGCATATTTTTTATTATTTGATGAAAGATTGTTGATTGTATCAGCAATCCACAAGGACTCTTCCTCTTGTGAGTAGAAAGATTGAAGTACTATTTTATTATTCTTGATAGCTTTATTGGCACATTCTAAGTTCTTTCCTAATCTATTTTTATTATGAGCAATAATTTGCGATGCAGCATTTAAAATTGAATCATTTGATCTATAATTTTTAGTTAATTTTATAACTTGTGATTTAAATTCTTTTGGAAAGTTTAAAATATTTTCTAATTTAGCACCTCTCCAAGCATATATTGACTGATCATCATCCCCAACACAAAAAATATTATTATTTTCGTTTAAAAGTAATTTTATAAGTCTGTATTGAATTATGTTAGTGTCTTGAAACTCGTCAATTAAAATATGACTCAAATGTTTTTTATATATATTTAAAATATCACTGTTATTAATTAAGATACTATAACTGTGAAGAAGCAAGTCTCCAAAATCTACGCTGTTTATATCTACTAATCTCTCTTGATATAACTTGTATATTTTATCAATATCATTAGTGGAAGTGTTTTCTAAAATTGATGATTTGTTTTCACTAAAAATAATTTCATCCTTTAAATTTTGTATTTCATTCAATACAAACCCCTCATTCAAATCATTATCTAATTTAAGAAAGGAAATTACCTGTTTAATCAATTTTTTTTGATCTTCTGAATCTAAAATAGTAAAATTACTTTTTAACCCCACTTTAGTGCTATGTTTTCTTAAAAACTTACTAAATATGGAATGAAAAGTTCCTATCCACTGACTATTAATATCTAGTTGAAGCTCTTCAGAAACTCTTTGTTTAATTTCATTTGCGGCCTTATTTGTGAATGTAACTGCCATTATAGTTTGAGGATTTATTTGTTTTTTTTTGACTAAATGGGCAAATCTTGCAGTTAATACTCTCGTTTTACCCGTACCAGCACCTGATAAAACCAATAAAGGGCCTTTATCGTGGATTACAGCTTTTTTTTGTTCTGTGTTAAGTTTTTCAAGAATCATGTTAAAATAATTTATGATAAATTACATAAGAGTTATATCTATAGCTACTATATGTTTATTTTCCTTAAATTTTAACACTTTTGCTGAAGAAAATATTACTGATGAAGCAAAGATCGATAATGGCACTTATGTTTATGATCCTTTTGAAAAAGTAAATAGATCAATTCTTAAGTTTAATGTAATAGTAGATGATATAGCGATACAACCAATTGTCTCAACATACAAAACAGTTACTCCTGACATTGCAGAAAAAGGAATATTAAATTTTTTTAGCAACTTAAAAGAACCTCTTAATTCTGTTGCTTTCTTACTACAAGGTGATCCTGGAAAATCATTAAATTCGATTGGAAGATTTTTAACTAATAGCATAACAACATTAGGTTTTTATGATACTTCAAAACATCTAGGTCTTAAAAAAAATAATAGCGATATGGGAGTAGTTATTGGAAAGTCAGGTATTCCTTCTGGGCCTTTTTTAATAATACCAATATTAGGTCCGGCTAATACTAGAGATTTAGCAGGAAGAGTTTTAGACACTTATGTAAATCCAATAAATATTGCGTATAGTGAGATTAGATTAAGCAAAGGCATTGGTTCTGGAATAGTCGCAAGATCTGAATATGACAGAGAATATAATGATTTAAAAACTAACTCGAATGACTTGTATGACTCTATAAAATTATTGTATCATCAAAGAAGAATGGGTGAAATTAATAAAGACCATCTAAGAGATTTACCTGTTCCTAAAATTTATATAGAGTAGAATTTATTTATATTAATTATCAATGAAATTTAAAATATTTTTTATTTTTTTTATTTTTATCGCTAGCTCAACTCAAGCCAATATACATGTAAAACAATGGTCAGAAAAAATGTCTCAAGATTTTATTCAATTAATAAATTCTAATGAAAATATGAACTTAGATTCTGATCTTGAAAAATTTATAGTTAATAATTTTGCTATAAACTCTATTAGTATGAGTTTAATAGGTAGAATTGCAAATAAAAGTACTGATGCAGACTTAGAAAGATATAAAAAAGCATTTTTAATCCATATTACTAATTCAATTAATAACTTAATAGATACTACTGATTTTAATGGACAAGATATAAAAATTGCTGAAGTAAAAAAAGATTCAAATGGATATTTAGTTTATAGTGAAATATTGCATAAAGATAAGACGTACTCAATTGTTTGGCGAGTAGTTGAAATAAATAATAAATATTACATTTTAGATATTATAATTGAAAATACATCTTTTTATGTAACTAAAAAATCAGAATTCTCAAACATACTAAGACAAAATAAAGGTAATTTAAATAAACTATCTGAGATCCTAGAGCAGTAATAAATGGTAAGTAAAATTAAATTAACACTTTTGTTGCCAATTTTATTTTTTTTGAGTGCTTGTAAAATTGATTTCAACGGAGATCTTTATACTTCAGATTTAATAGATGTTGCTGAAAATTCATCTGAATTAACTTTGCCTATGGAGGTAAGTTTTCAAGTTTCTAGTTGTGATGAAGATTTAACAAGCATGCATAATACACTAAGTAGTTATTTCACAGATTACAATTTTCTTAATTGTGGTACCAGAGAAGACTTTATGAGTTATGTAACTTCAAGAGTTCAAGTCCCCCTAACTAACGATCAAGATAGTTTTAATAAATCCAACAATAGTTTGGTGGGTTATTTAAGTACCAAGTATGAAGATAGTCCTAATATTTATGTATATCTAATTCTAAATACAAATCTATTTTCTAATTTAAGCAATTATATAGAAAATGAGACATTTACTCCGTTATCATTAGAAGAGAGTAAATTTATCATCAATTTAAATAATGATATTAATGAAGCAGATATTGATATTTACCCTAGTTATGTTGACTCAAAACCAATAGTTTGGGTTACTAATTATAAACTTGGGAAAAGAGAGAAGATAACAATATCGAATTCAAATGTAAGCTCTGCACATTTAGAAGCAAATTCATGGACTCCGATCTTTGTTTTTATAATGTAAAACGAGTATTGGGTGTTGCCTAATGTTGTTATGTACTTGGGTTTTTGGTGGGCCTGGCAGGACTCGAACCTGCGACAACGGCGTTATGAGCACCGCGTTCTAACCAACTGAACTACAGGCCCATGTTAGATAATCGCTATATTTTACTCATCTTATAAAGCTTTTAACTAATCTTAAAAAAGATGAACAAAACTATGCTTTTGTAATAAATTACAATTTTGTTTAGCGCAAGTATAATTATAACTTTCAGATATAATTAGGAGTCCATAAAGGATTTTAACTTTTTTGATCTTATGGGATGTTTTAATTTTCTTAGAGCTTTAGCTTCAATTTGTCTAATTCTCTCTCTAGTAACGCTAAATTGTTGTCCAACTTCTTCAAGTGTATGGTCAGAAGACATACCAATACCAAACCTCATTCTTAAAACTCTTTCTTCTCTAGGTGTTAAGGTAGAAAGAATTTTTGTAGTTGTTTCCCTTAAATTTAACTGCATGACTGCGTCTTCCGGTATAACAGCATTCTTGTCTTCAATAAAATCACCAAGAAAACTATCATCATCATCTCCTATGGGTGTCTCAAGACTTACAGGTTCTTTAGCTATTTTTAAAACTTTTCTTACTTTTTCAATAGGCATTTTTAATCTAATTGATAGCTCCTCAGGAGTAGGTTCCCTACCTAGTTCTAAAATTAATTGCCTACTTGATCTAACTATTTTATTAATTGTCTCAATCATATGTACAGGGATTCTTATTGTTCTTGCCTGATCAGCTATAGATCTAGTTATCGCTTGCCTTATCCACCAAGTTGCATAAGTAGAGAATTTATAGCCCCTTCTATATTCAAATTTATCAACTGCTTTCATTAAACCTATATTTCCCTCTTGAATTAAATCTAAAAATTGCAAACCTC
>MDSV01100466.1_pt1 | contig 43673 bp, 43 predicted proteins | sample 810851 | NCBI WGS metagenome assembly MDSV01 (sample SAMN05326640, study PRJNA326480) | marine metagenome | isolation source: seawater | place: Atlantic Ocean: North East | collected 2012
CACTGGTAAAGTTTGGCCAAAAAATAGTTTTTTAAAGCATAATCACGATATTGAGATATCTTTCTTAGAACCTATTGAGCCCGGAAAAGATAAAAATGTTTTTATAAATGATTTAGAAACAAAAATTTATTCTTCTATTGATAAGTTAAATTAATTTTTTTTTCTGCCAAAATCAGGTTTGTCTACATCCTGTCCGGCTTTTATAATTTCTTTTCTTACATTTTTTGTTGATGAGAATATCTCAAGTAGCTTATTACCATTTTTTTTATCTATCGCTTTTTTTAATTCTTCAAGATTATTGGAGAATTTATCCAAAATTTTCAAAATATTCACACTATTATCTAAAAATATGTCTCTCCACATGACTGGATCGGAAGATGCTATTCTTGTAAAATCTCTTAAGCCTCCAGCGCTATATTTTATTATCTCGTCTTTAAATTTTTCATCATTATTTATTGCGGTTCTAACAATATTGTAAGCAATAGCATGCGGAAGATGACTGGTTAATGATAAAATATGATCATGATCACTAATGCTCATCATTTTAACTTTGCTACCTAAAATTTCCCAAAATTTTTTTAATTTCTCAACATGTTCTTTTTTAATATTCTCCTGAGCTGAAATAATACACCATCTATCCTTAAATAATTCTGCAAATCCAGCATGTGGGCCACTTTCTTCAGTGCCGGCGATAGGATGAGATGGTATCCATGAAACTTCTTTCAAATTTAAATTTTCAATAATTTTGTTAATTTCAATTTTTACTGAACCGGTATCAGTGAGTATTACATTTTTTTTTAAATTTTCTTTTACTGATAAAAGGATTTCTTTATAGGCACTTAAAGGAGCTGCAATTATTATTAGATCGGAATCTTTAACTGCTAATCTTATATCGCTAGTTGGATTTTGAGATAAATTTTCTTTTTTTATAAAAGCAATAACATCTTTAGATTTGTCATAAGCTGATACATTTTTAGATAATTTCTTGTCTTTAATAGCCCTTAAAATTGATGATCCGATTAAACCACATCCGATTACACAAATATTTTCAAACATTATATTACTTTCTTTAAAACAGAGATAAATTTTTTATTTTCTCTTGATTTTCCTATGGTCACTCTTAAACAATTTTTTATATTATAGACACTCATTTCTCTCACTAAAATACCTGATTTTGCTAAATTTAAAAAAATTTTCTTAGAATTTTTTTTTATTTTATTAAAACTTATTAACATAAAATTTGCAAAACTTTCATTTGTTTCTATTTTAAGATCTTTAAATATTTTAAAAAAAATATTAGACCAACTTTGAACGTGTTTAATCTCTTTCTTCAGCCACTTGGTATCCTTTACGGCAGCTGAAGCAGTTGCTAGAGCTACCTTATTTACATTAAAGGGGGGCTTGATTTGATTCAATGCTTTTATCAATTTTTCTGATCCATAGCCCCATCCAATTCTTAAGCCAGCTAATCCATAAATTTTTGAAAATGTTCTTGTAACTATAACATTTTTTGACTTCGAAAATAAATCTAGTCCAGATGAATACTGTTTATTTTTTACATATTCAAAATAAGCATCGTCTACAACTAGCAAAATATTACTTCTTAGTCTTTTTCTTAATTCTAATATCTCTTTCTTAGAAATTATAGTCCCAGTAGGATTATTAGGATTAGCTAAAAAAACAATTTTTGTTTTTTTTGTAACTTTAGAAATTATATTTTTGATGGATATTCTAAAATTTTTTTCTTTAGCATAAATTACTTTTGCACCACATATTTTGCTATAAATTCTATAGATTATAAAACTATATTGAGGAACAATTACTTCATCATTTTTTTTCAAAAAAGCTCTACAAATTAATTCAAATATTTGGTCAGAACCTGATCCGATTATAATCTTTTTAGCATTTAGTTTAAATTTTTTTGCCAGTATATTTTCCAATACAAAGTTATCATAATTTGGATATCTCTTGATACTTTTCAAAACTCTTTTGTATTGTTTAATAGCCTTGGGGCTTGGTCCCAAAGCAGACTCGTTAGCTGATAATTTAATTTTTGCAGCCTTATTTTTGAAAATGCTTAACCCTGCCTCATATTTTTGAGCATTGATTTTTTTTGGCTCTGGTAAATTCATATTTATTTAAGTTAATATATAAAAAGCTACATAATTTCTACGATTCATTACATATGAATTTGACAAGTTTAGAACGATTTAGTATTAATTCTTAGCGCTGATTTAACCAAATTGCGAGCGCTAGATTAAATGCAGCTAAATAGGGTTTTTGCCCAGTTTAGCTGGGCTTTTTTTTTATTTGTTATGAATAGTAAACTAGAAAATATAAAAAAATTAAACATATCAAAACCTCTTTTGCTTGATTGTAAGCAAACTGTTAAGGACTTTCCTTTAGCATATGAAACATATGGAAAATTAAATGAATCCAAGGATAATGCCATATTAGTTTTTCATGCATTAACGGGTGATCAGTTTGTTAGCGAAATAAATCCAATTACTAAAAAAGAAGGTTGGTGGACAACAGCTGTGGGTCCCGGCAAAGCTATAGATACGAATAAATATTTCATAATTTGTGCAAATGTTATTGGTGGTTGCATGGGTTCATGGGGTCCAAAGGAAATAGACAAAAAAACTAATGAGCCTTATGGGCTTAATTTTCCAGTTATAACAATAAAAGATATGGTTAGAGCACAAGAAACTCTTTTGGAACATTTAGGAATAAAAAAACTTTTGTGTGTAACAGGTGGATCCATGGGTGGAATGCAAGCACTTCAATTTTGTGCGACGTTTCCTGATAAAGCTTTTTCAGCTATGCCGATAGCTTGTAGCACAAGTCACAGCGCTCAAAACATTGCTTTAAATGAATTAGCGAGACAAGCTATTATGGCTGACCCAGCTTGGGATAACGGAAAATACTTAAAAAAAAATATTCAACCTAAAAATGGATTGGCTGTTGCTAGAATGGTGGGTCATATAAGTTATTTATCAGAAAAAGGAATGCAAGAAAAGTTCGGAAGAAAACTTCAAGAAAAAGCAGATTATGAATTCAGTTTTAATGCAGATTTTCAAGTTGAAAGTTACTTAAGACATCAGGGTTACACTTTTGTTGAAAGATTTGATGCAAATTCAATATTATATATCACTAGAGCAATGGATTATTTTGACTTAGCAAAACAATTTAAAGGTGGTTTGGTAGATGCGTTTAAAAATCAAAAAACTAAATTTTTGATTATTTCATTTTCTTCTGATTGGCTTTATACAACTAAAGAAAATAAAGATACTGTAATTGCATTAAATGCTTCAGGAGCTGATGTTTCTTTTGCTGAAATAAAAACTGAAAAAGGTCATGACTCCTTTTTAGTAAACGAACCAGAGTTTTTAAAAACTATTAAAGGATTTATAGACTCAATGTATATAAAATTTAAAAATGAAAAAGGAATTTAAAGTAATAGCAGATTTATTACCCAAAAATATTAGGGTATTGGATGTTGGTTGTGGAGATGGTTCTTTGATGGATCTCTTGATAAAAGAAAAAAATATAGAAGCAAGAGGACTAGAGATAAAAGAAGAAAATGTTAAAAAATGTATTTATAAAGGTTTGTCAGTTATCGAAGGAAATGCAGAAACAGAGCTCGATCAATTTCCAAGTCAATCATTTGATTTTGTTATATTAAGTCAAACATTACAAGCTTTCTATAACCCTGAAAAAGTTTTAAAAGATTTATTAAGAATTGGTAAGTCAGTAATCATATCAATACCCAATTTTGGATATTGGAAAGTTAGAGGAAGTTTATTGTTCTTTGGTAAAATGCCAGTTACAAAAACTTTACCAGACACTTGGTACAACACCCCAAATCTACATATGTGTACAATAAAAGATATGTTTCATTTTTGTTTAGAAAAAAATATTAAAGTAAATAAAGCTATAGGAATTAATGAAAACTCGACTTCAGAGATAAGTAAAAGCAACCTTGAAATAAAAAATTTATTTTCTAAACTGGGTATTTTTTTATTAGGCTAAGATGATAGAAATTTTAATTATTAAATGCCTACAAGATAATTATAGTTATCTTTTAAGAGAAAAAGAAACTAATTTTGTAGGAGTTGTTGACCCATCTGAATTTAAAGCTGTCAATTCAATGATAGAAAAAACTTATAAAAAATTAGATTTTATATTGAATACACATCACCACCATGATCATATTGGAGGAAACGGAGCACTAAAAAAAAAGTATAATTCTAAAATTATAGCTTCAAAAATAGATGAAGATAGAATTCCTGATATTGATATTAAGCTAAGTGAAGGGGAATTTTTTAAATTTGGAAAAACTGATTTTGAAACAATATTTATTCCAGGACACACGAAAGGTCATATTGCTTTCTACTCAAAAACAGAAAGGATTATATTTACAGGGGATACACTATTTTCTTTGGGATGTGGAAGAATATTTGAAGGCACATACAAACAGATGTTTGACTCTCTAAATAAAATTAAAAGCTTACCAAAAGATACTAAAATATACTGCGGTCATGAGTATACAAAAAAAAATTTAGAATTTTGTATGAAATACGAAGAGGATAACATTTTTTTACTTGAAAAGTTAAAGTGGGTGAACAGTCAATTAAATAAAAAAAGACCGACTGTTCCATCAAGATTAGAAGATGAGATTAAGTGTAATATTTTTTTAAGATCTGACAATCCTCAATTAAAAAACAAACTTAATATGAATAGTTCATCTAACGAAGCGGTATTTAAAAAATTACGTGATTTAAAAGATCAATTTTAGCTTCATTCATCTTGACTTGAAAATCTTTCAAGCTATATTGCTTTAAATTTAAAGGAACATATATTTATGTCATTTGCAATTATTGAAACAGGTGGAAAGCAATACAAAGTTTCTGCAAGTAAAATTCTTGAGATTGAGAAACTTGAAGCTGAAAAAGGTAAAACTATTCAGTTCAAAAAGGTTTTGCTATTAAATGACGATAAAAATACAGAGATTGGAAATCCTAGTATTGATGGCGCAGTCGTAGAAGCTAAATTATTGGATAACGTAAAAGATAGAACAATTTTAGTTTTTCATAAAAGAAGAAGAAAAAATTCCAGAAAAAAAAATGGCCATCGACAAATTCATTCAAAAATACAGATTACAAAAATTTTATCAAATGGTAAAATAATCTCCGAGTTCAAGGCAAAGCCTGAACTAAAAGCAAAACAAGTTAAAAAAACAGAAAAAGTTAAAAAAACAGAAAAAGTTAAAAAAACCGAAGTTAAAAAAGTTAAGAAAAAATAGGTAATAGATATGGCAACAAAAAAAGCTGGTGGATCATCGCGAAATGGAAGAGATAGTAAAGGTAGACGCCTAGGTGTTAAAAGATATGGTAGTCAAATTGTTGTGCCAGGCAACATAATTGTCAGACAAAGAGGAACGAAAATCCATCCAGGTGAAAATGTAAGTATGGGGAAAGATCATTCTATTTTTTCTTTAGTAAAAGGTAAAGTAAAGTTCAAAAAATCAAAATTAAACAGAACTTTTGTTTCTGTAATCCCCAATTAAGTTTATAAATAACTTTAGTTATTTTAGAATCCAAAATGAAATTTTTAGATCAAGCAAAAATTTATGTTAAAGCAGGAGATGGTGGCTCTGGTTCAGCTAGTTTCCGCAGAGAAAAATTTATTGAATTTGGAGGACCTGATGGCGGTGATGGTGGTGACGGAGGATCAATTATTTTTGAGTCAGAAAGAAATTTGAATACCTTAATAGACTTTAGATACACTCAACACTTTAAAGCTGAAATAGGAAAAGCGGGAAGTAAAAGAAACAAAACTGGGGCTAATGGAAAGGATTTAATAATTAAAGTTCCTATTGGCACTCAAATTTATGAGGAAGATAATAATACTTTAATTTATGATTTTACCAAAAACAAAGAAAAATATTTGGTTGCCTCAGGAGGCAAGGGAGGTTTAGGAAATGTACGATTTAAAAGTTCAACAAATCGAGCTCCAAAAAAAAAAACTAATGGAAAAATTGGAGAAGAGTTTTGGATTTGGTTGCAGTTAAAAGTAATCGCAGATATTGGAATAATTGGTCTTCCTAATGCGGGTAAATCCAGTTTACTAGCTGGTCTAACAAGAGCAAAACCTAAAGTCGCAAGCTACCCGTTTACAACTATAAATCCAAATTTGGGAGTTTCATATTTTAATAATCAAGAAATAACACTTGCTGATATTCCTGGTTTGGTTGAAGGGGCTCACAAAGGCGTAGGGTTAGGAGATAAATTTTTAAGACATATAGAAAGATGTAAAATTTTATTGCATTTAATTGATCTTTCTGAGGAAAATCTATTCACAAACTATATGAAGATTAGAAATGAATTAAAAAAATATGGTAATAATCTATTTAAAAAAAAAGAGTTAATTATTTTTAACAAGTCCGATTTATTTGAAAAAAAAGATATAGAAAAAAAATTGAAAGTATTTAGTAAAAAAATTAGCAAAAAGTATGAAATTATTTCAATTTTTATTGAGAAAGATTTAAAAAATATAAAAAAATTATTAATTAGAAATGTTAATAGATAACTCTAAAAAAATTGTAATTAAACTTGGCTCTTCAACTATTGTTGATGGTAAAGGAAAATTTAAAAAAAAATGGGCCAATAGCTTAATTAAAGATATTAAAAAATTAAAAAAGAATAAAGATATAGTTATAGTTTCTTCTGGAGCAATTGCCCTAGGTCAAAATTATTTAAGTATAAAAAAAAAGAAAATAAAAATTGAAATGAGCCAAGCTATTGCTTCTGTTGGGCAAATTCATCTCGTCAACCAATTTCAGAAATTATTTGAAAAAAATAATATTAAAATTGGACAAATATTAATTACCCCTGATGATACTGAACAAAGAAGAAGAGCTATAAATGCAAGGAGAACATTTGATAATTTATTTAAGCTAAATGCAATACCAATTGTAAATGAAAATGATACCACTGCTACCTCTGAGATTAAGTATGGTGATAATGATAGGCTGGCTGCTAGGGTGGCACAAATTATAGGCGCTGACACTTTAATTATTTTTTCAGATGTTGATGGGCTTTATGATAGTTATAAAATTAAAAAAAAATTAATTAAAGAAATAAAAGAAATAAATGAAAAGGTATATTCCTTAGCTGATAAAAGAATAAACACATATGGTTCGGGCGGCATGAGAACAAAGTTGGATGCTGCAAAAATATGTATGAACTCAGGCTGTTATATGTACATAGCTAATGGACAACATTTAAATCCACTAAAAAAAATTATCAAAGAAAAAAAATATACTTGTTTTATTCCTAAAATTTCAACATTAGATGCAAGAAAAAAATGGATTATAAGCTCTCTTAACTCTAAAGGTAAAATTTATATTGATTATGGGGCTGCCAAAGCGTTGACTAATGGAAAAAGTTTGTTACCCGCAGGAATAATTAAAGTTTCTGGAAACTTTAAAAAAGGTGAAAATATTTTGATAGTTGATGAAAAAAGTAATGACTTAGCAAGAGGTCTGTCTTCTTTTTCTTCGGAAGAAATCTTAAAAATAAAAGGTTTACAAAGTAATCAAATTGAAGAAGTTCTAGGATATTCAAGCAAATCCGAGATAATCCACAAAGATGATATGGTGAAACTCTAAATATGAAATATTTAAACGACATTGGAAAAAAATCTAAAGCAGCCTTTGAAAAATTAAACAAAGTTGATCATAAAAAAGTTAAGCGTGTGCTTCAAGATTACAATAAAGCATTACTATCTAATAAAAATAAAATAATAAAAGAAAATCTTAAAGATATAAAAAATTCTAAAAAGAAAAATTTAATTGATCGATTAATTCTTAACGACAAAAGTATTGAGAACATAAGATATTCTATAAACAAAATTGCAAAATTTAAAAATCCAGTAGGAAATATATTGGCAGAATGGAAGAGGCCAAACGGTTTAAAAATAAAAAAAATATCTACTCCAATTGGAATAATTGGAGTAATTTACGAAAGTAGGCCAAATGTAACGGCTGATGTTGCGTCCTTATGCTTTAAGTCTGGAAACTGTGCAATTTTGAGAGGAGTTTCAGAAGCTTTTAATTCTAATAGAATTTTAGCAAATATATTTAGAGATTCTCTTGCAAAAAATAATATCGATAAAAATTGTGTTCAATTTATTGAAAAAAAAGATAGAAAAATTGTTGAATATTTATTGTCAAAAATGACAAATTATATTGATGTTATAGTTCCAAGAGGTGGTAAAAGCTTAGTATCAAAAGTTCAAAAATTTTCAAAAGTTAATGTAATTGGTCATTTAGAAGGTATTTGTCATATTTATATTGATAAAGACTCTAATATTAATACTGCTTCTAAAATTGTTTTGAATGCAAAAATGAGAAGAACTAGTATTTGTGGTGCTCTAGAAACTCTTCTAATAAACTCAAAATGTTTAAAATCTCATGGGATTCCTATTATCAAAAAATTAATATCTTCTGGTTGTACTGTTAAAGTTGATGAAAAAATTAACAAATTATTTAAAAATAAATTAAAATTAGCAAAAGAGATAGATTGGAAAACAGAATATCTTGAAGCAAAAATTTCTATTAAATCTGTTTCAGATGTGAATGAAGCTGTTAAACATATTTTAAAATATGGAACAATGCATACTGACAGTATAGTTACAAATAACTCCAAAACAGCAAAAATATTTTTAAATGGAGTAAATAGTTCAATAGCTATGCTTAATACTTCTACCCAATTTGCAGACGGAGGAGAATTTGGTTTTGGCGGAGAAATAGGAATTTCAACCAATAAACTTCCTCCTAGAGGTCCTGTAGGAATAAATCAACTTACATCATACAAGTATATAGTAATTGGAAAAGGAAATATTAGACCTTAAATTTAAAATGACGAGATCTAATAAAAATTTTGTAGGCTTGTTTGGGGGAAGTTTTGATCCTCCACATGATGGTCATTTAAAAATTTCAAAAATTTGTATAAAAAAACTGAATCTACAATCTTTATATTGGATAGTGGCAAAAAAAAATCCATTTAAAAAAAATTCATTTTTTTCTTTAAAGGAAAGAATAGAAAAATGTAAAAAAATGACAAAAAAAATTAAAAAAATTCACATAAAAAATTTTGAGAAATTAGTTAAGTCTACAAGAACAATCGATACCCTTAAATTTCTAATTAAAAATAAAAAAAATGTGAAATTTTTTTTAATTATTGGTTCAGATAATCTTGTCAATTTTCATAGGTGGAAAAGTTGGAAGAAAATAGCTATAATAACTCAATTAGTTGTTTTTCCGAGGAAAAACTATGAGAAAAAAGCTCGAAAATCTGTCGCAGTAAATCAACTTGGTATTGATAAAATATTGTTCATAAAAAATAAAAAAATTAATATTTCTTCTTCACAAATAAGGAAAAATTATTTAGTGTAGATTTAATTTAATGAAAATAATAGAAATCAAAAAAATTATAGAAAAAACACTCGACGAAAATAAAGCAGACAACATAATCACTATTAATCTTAAAAAAAAATCTTACATCGCAGACTATATGATAGTAGCTAGTGGAACTTCTTCTAGGCATATCCAATCTTTATCTGAAATTTTGGTAACAAAATTAAAAAACTCTGGAATAGAAAATTGTAGAATTGAAGGAAGAGAAAGTAATGATTGGAAATTAGTTGATGTTATAGATATAATAGTTCATATCTTTCATCCTAAAAAAAGGAAATTTTATGATATCGAAAAAATGTGGTCAGAACCAATTCCAAAAGAAAAGATTGTAATATGAAAAAACTACCTAATCTTTTTTTAATAATATCTTTGTATTTTTTAAATTTTAACTATTGTTTTTCTGCTAACTCAAATGAACTATATAAAAAAATAGATCTTTTTAGTGAAGTTCTAGAAAAGGTTAAAGATGAATATGTTGATGAGGTCAATCAAGCAGAGGTTATAGACTCAGCTATAAATGGAGTACTTCAGTCCCTTGATCCTTACTCGGCCTATATGAGTCCAGAGTTGTTTAAGAGTATGCAGACTGAAACTAAGGGAGAGTTTGGAGGTTTAGGTATTGAAATAGGTATGGAAGCTGGAGTTGTAAAAGTAATATCTCCAATTGAAGGAACACCGGCTTATAGAGCTGGAATAAAAGCTGGAGACTATATTGTAAAAATTGATGAACAACAGGTTCAAGGAAAATCTTTAATGGAAGCTGTAAAATTAATGCGTGGAGCAGTCGGTACAGATATTAAATTAACTATAAGGCGCAAAGGAAAGAAAAAAGCTATTGAATTTCTTATTAAAAGAGAGATTATTGAAATTCAATCTGTTGAGGCAAAAGTTCTTGGTGACAAAAAAGAGATAGGATACATAAGATTAAAATCTTTCAATGAAAACAGTGATGAACAATTTTTTGAAAAAATAAAAAATTTCGAAAAAAAAGAAAATGTAATTGGTTACATAGTTGATTTAAGGAATAATCCAGGAGGTTTGTTAACTCAAGCGATTAACATAACGGACATTTTTTTAAATGACGGAGAGATAGTCTCAACAAAAGGAAGGAGAGCCGTAGAAACGAGAAGGTTCTTTGCTAGAAAGGGAGATGCTATCAATGGAAAACCCATTATTGTAATTATAAATGGAGGTTCAGCATCTGCTTCAGAAATATTTGCCGGTGCACTTAAAGATCATAAAAGAGCAATTATTTTAGGAGAAAGTACCTATGGTAAAGGTTCTGTGCAATCAATTATTCCTTTAAGAAATGGCGGTGGTATGAGGTTAACAATATCAAAATATTATTTACCTTCAGGACAGTCTATTTCTGAAGTTGGAGTATCCCCTGACATAGTTGTTGAAGAAGTTAACGAAAATTTTCAAATCAACACTGAAACTGATAATCAGCTTAAATACGCAATAGACTTACTTAAATCATAGGTATGGAAAATAAAAAAATTTTACCTCTAAGAACTGGGGTAGGCATTGTAGTTCTTAATCAAGAAAATAAAGTTTTTGTGGGAAAGAGAATAGATAATCCGGTAAATAAATGGCAAATGCCTCAAGGTGGTGTTGATGAAAAAGAAGATTTACTATCAGCAATGAAACGTGAATTAGAAGAAGAAACTAGTATAAAAAATATAAAAATTATTAAAGAATTGGACTACTGGATGGAATATGAATTACCAAAAGAACTTATTGGAATTATTTGGAAAGGAAAATACAGAGGACAAAAGCAAAAATGGTTTATAGTAAAATTTTTAGGCAAAGATAGTGAAATTAATTTAAAAACATCACATCCAGAATTTATTGAGTGGAAGTGGTTAAATATTAAAGATTTACCAAAAGTTATTGTTGATTTCAAAAGACACGTTTATGAAGCTTTAATAAAAGAATTGAAGGAATTTACTGATTAATCTCTTGGAGAGAATCAATCTTGTAAGATAGTATATATTTTTCTTTATCAGTAATTTTATTTTTTTCTATTTCCTTTTTAGACTCTTCTATTATTTTATTTTTTAAAGACTCAGATAAATCTTTCAAATTTATTACTGTTGATGACAAAATTAAAAGTCTATTTTTAGAGAACTCAACTGTACCTTCCTCAGCAAAAAATTTATCTGCTTTACCTTCAGAATCTACTTCTATGAAACCTGGTCTTAAAAACGTTACTAAAGAAATATGGTCTTTTAGTATGGTCATTGACCCTTCAAAAGATGGGATTACTACTTGATTAACATCTAATTTTAAAAGTGTTTTATCGGGACTAATTATTTCTAAATTAAATTTTTCAGACATTATCCGGCTGCTTCTTTTGCCATTTTCTCAGCTTTTTCAACAGCTTCCTCTATTGTGCCAACCATATAAAATGCAGCTTCGGGAAGATGATCGTATTCTCCTTTACAAATTGCGTCGAATCCTTTGATTGTAGACTCTAAATCTACTAGTTTTCCTGGTGATCCTGTAAAAACTTCAGCTACAAAAAAAGGTTGAGATAAAAACCTTTGAATTTTTCTTGCTCTAGCTACAGTCAATTTATCTTCTTCTGACAATTCATCCATACCTAAAATAGCTATGATATCTTGAAGAGATTTGTAAGCTTGTAGTATTCGCTGAACTTCTCTGGCTACTCTATAGTGCTCTTCTCCAACTATTCTTGGGTCTAAAATTCTTGATGTAGAGTCTAGTGGATCAACCGCGGGATATATACCTAGTTCTGCAATCTGTCTTGAAAGAACTGTTGTTGCGTCTAAGTGAGAAAAAGAAGTTGCTGGAGCAGGATCAGTAAGATCGTCAGCTGGTACGTAGATAGCCTGAACAGAAGTAATTGAGCCTTTGCTAGTAGTAGTTATTCTTTCTTGTAAGTTACCCATATCAGTAGCTAGAGTTGGTTGATATCCTACAGCTGAAGGTATTCGTCCTAACAAAGCTGATACCTCTGAACCAGCTTGAGTAAATCTAAAAATATTATCAACGAAAAATAGTACATCCTGACCTTCCTTGTCTCTAAAGTATTCAGCAACTGTTAGTCCAGTTAGTGCTACTCTAGATCTAGCTCCAGGGGGTTCATTCATTTGTCCATAAACAAGAGCAGCCTTAGATCCTTTTCCTTCTGGTTTTATAACTCCAGACTCGATCATTTCATGATAAAGGTCATTACCTTCTCTAGTTCTCTCTCCTACACCAGCAAATACTGAAAAGCCACCATGAGCTTTTGCAATATTGTTTATTAATTCCATAATAATAACTGTTTTACCAACACCGGCGCCTCCAAATAAACCAATTTTTCCTCCTTTTGAATAAGGGGCCAATAGATCTACAACTTTAATTCCCGTAGATAAAATTTCGGTTTCTGTAGATTGTTCTGTAAATTTTGGAGCCTGTCTATGTATAGGCCATTTTTCCTTCGTTTTTATTTCACCTTTTTCATCAATGGGTTGACCGATAACGTTTATGATCCTTCCAAGAGTTTCTGGTCCAACAGGAACACTTATTGGTAAAGTTGTGTCAATAACTTGATCTCCTCTTTTAAGTCCTTCAGTAGAGTCCATTGCTATAGTTCTTACTTCATTCTCGCCCAAATGCTGAGCAACTTCTAATATTAATTTGTTCCCTCCATTATCAACTTCTAAAGCAGTAAGTATTTCAGGTAAATTATCTTCGAAGCTGACATCAACTACAGCTCCAATAACTTGCGTAATTTTTCCTTTCTTACTCATAATTATAAACTCTCCGCTCCCGATATAATCTCAATTAATTCTTTTGTAATAGAAGCCTGCCTGCTTCTGTTATAGGTGATGGTTAACTTATCAACCAAATCTCCCGCATTTCTAGTGGCATTATCCATTGCTGTCATTCTTGAACCTTGTTCGCTTGCAGCATTTTCTAAAAATGCTTTAAAAACTTGAGTTGATATATTTTTTGGAAGTAGTTCATCTAAAATTTCATCTTCTTCTGGTTCAAATTCATAAAAATCTATTTCAGATTTTTCTTTGTTTTCTTCTTTTTTTTCTGCAGGTATTATTTGCTGAGCTTGAGGTATTTGGGTAATTACATTTTTAAAATTATTGTAAAAAATAAAACACTTATCAAATTCTTGATTTTTAAATAATTCTAAAATAATTTTTCCAACTTCCTCTGCCTCTTTAAAGGATATTTTCTTCCTATCCTTAAAGCTCAATTTTTTAATTATATATTTTCCATATTCTCTCTTGAGTTGATCATTTCCTTTGGAACCTACAGTTATAATTTTTAAAACTTTCCCCTCTTTTAGAATCTTTTCGAAGTGATTTTTTGCTAGTCTGCATATATTAGAGTTAAAACCTCCACACAAACCTCTGTCTGCTGTCATAACTACACATAAATTAATTTTATCATTTCCTGTTCCAACTAATAATTTTGGAGCATTTTCAGAATCATTTATAGATTTAGTTAGATTTAAGATTATATTTTGCATTTTTTCGCTGTAAGGTCGTCCTTTTTCTGCATTTTCTTGTGCTTTTCTTAATTTAGCGGCGGCCACCATTTTCATAGCTTTAGTAATTTTTTGAGTTGATTTTACACTACTTATTCTTTTTCTAAGATCATCTAAACTAGGCATTATTTTTTACTTTTTTTATATAGTTCTATTATTTGTATTAGTGCTTTTTCTGTTTCTTCATCAAGTTTTCCAGAAGATTGGATTGTATCTATTATTTCTGGTTTTTCATTTTTAATTTTTTCAATAATTTCTTTTTCAAAAGATTTTATTTGATCTAATTCTACATCATCCAGATATCCTCTAACCCCAGTAAATACTGTGATTACTTGTTCTGCTACTTTTAGAGGTGAGTATTGATTTTGTTTAAGTAATTCAGTTAATTTTGCGCCACGATTTAATAATTTTTGTGTAGATGCGTCTAAATCAGATCCGAACTGAGCAAAGGCTGCCATCTCTCGATATTGCGCTAACTCCAGTTTAATGGACCCAGCAACTTTTTTCATAGCTTTAGTTTGTGCTGCAGACCCTACTCTTGAAACAGAAAGGCCAACATTTACTGCAGGTCTAATACCCTGATTAAAAAGTTCTGTTTCTAAAAATATTTGTCCGTCAGTAATTGAAATTACATTTGTTGGAATATATGCAGAAACATCGCCAGCTTGAGTTTCAATAATTGGAAGTGCTGTGAGCGAACCTCCTCCACTTGAATCGTTTAGCTTTGCAGCCCTTTCCAATAATCTGCTGTGCAAATAAAATACGTCACCAGGATATGCCTCTCTACCTGGTGGTCTTCTTAATAAAAGTGACATTTGTCTGTAAGCAACAGCTTGTTTTGAAAGATCGTCATAAATTATTAGTGCGTGCATGCCATTATCTCTAAAATATTCTCCAATTGTACATCCTGTATAGGGTGCTAAAAACTGCAATGGAGCAGAGTCTGAGGCAGTAGCAGAAACAATTGTGGTATATTTCATTGCACCAGCATCCTCTAAGGTTTTAACAATTTGAGCAACCGTTGATCTTTTTTGTCCTATTGCTACATAAACACAATACAATTTTTTCTTTTCATCTTCAGATTCGTTTATAGCTTTTTGATTAATTATAGTATCAATAGCAACTGCCGTTTTTCCTGTTTGTCTATCTCCAATTATTAATTCTCTTTGTCCTCTTCCAATAGGTATTAAGCTATCTATCGCCTTTAAACCTGTCTGCATAGGTTCATTGACAGATTGTCTTGGAATTATACCTGGTGCTTTTACTTCAACTCTCATTCTTTTATTTTTTTCACTAAGATTTCCTTTACCATCAATAGGATTTCCAAGGCCATCTACTACTCTCCCGAGTAATTCTTTTCCTACAGGAACGTCTACGATTGAACCTGTTCGTTTTACAGTGGCACCTTCTTTGATTTTTCTATCATCTCCAAAAATTACAACTCCGACATTGTCGTTTTCTAAATTTAAAGCCATTCCTTTTGAATCATCCTCAAACTCGACCATCTCGCCAGCCTGAACATTGTCAAGTCCATAAACTCTAGCTATTCCATCACCTACAGATAAAACTTTTCCAACTTCACTTACCTCTGCTTTTTCTCCAAAGTTTTTTATTTGCTCTTTTAATATTTTTGTAATTTCTGATGGATTAACTGGCATTTTAAACCTTTAACATTAATTTTTCGTATTTCTTTAATTTATTTTTAATAGAAGTATCGACCATTAGACTTCCTATTTGAACTTTAAATCCTCCAATAAGATTTTCATCGATTTTAAAATCAAAAACTAAGGAAGAACCAATTACACTTGATAGTTCTTTATTGATATTTTTTATCTCTTCTGAGGAAAGTTTTTTTGATGATATAAGAGTTGCATTAACTTCGCCTTTTTTGATAGATACTAATTTTAAAAAACTTATTATAATTTTTTTTAAAAAGAAAATTCTTCTTTTTGTAACTAAGATTAATAAAAAATTATTTAAAGTTTTAGAAAATTTCATAATATCTGAAACTTGATTTACAATTTTTATTTGATTAGAAAAAGACTGTGTTGGATTTTTAAGAAAATTTTTTAATTCTGCATTATCATCATATATTCTTAAAAGATCTGAAATATTACTTTCAACTTTATCGAGCTCTGAATTTTCTTTACAAAGCTCAAAAAGAGCTAGCGCATAGCGTTCTGAGGTTTCAGTTGAAAAAGATTTGTTTGAACTCAAGTTTTTACCTATTAAAGATTTTCAGTTAAGAATTTAATGAGATTTCGTATCATAAGGAAATATAGTCTTCAAGATGACATTATAAGTAAATTAAGTAAAGTTTATTGGGTCAACATCAACCGTAAGTTTAATTTTTTTAGAAATATGAAGATTTTTTAAAAAATTACTAAGTTTTTTTTGAATTAAACTAGTACTTTTGGATCTAAGTAAAAGTCGAGTTCTATATTTTTTTTGATTCTAAAAATAGGAGATGCTACAGGACCCATTACTTCTAAATCTTTTATTATTATCAGTTTTTTTTTAATTTCTTGCGCAGCTCTAAAACTATCTTCATCTGAATTAGCCGAGACAATCAGGGCTACTAACCTAGAAAAAGGTGGAAGCTTTTTATTTTTCCTTAAAATTAATTCATTGCTGAGAAATTTTTCTGGATCGTTAGCAAGCACATCTCTTAGAGTCTCATTTAATGGTGATGTAGTTTGATAAATAATTAAAGAATTTTTTGAAAATCTTCCAGCCCTTCCACTTAGTTGGTTATAAAGTTGAATATTTTTTTCAGTTGTTCTCAAATCATAACCCATTCCTGAGAAATCAGCATCAACTACAACGATACAATTTAATTTTGGAAAATTGAATCCTTTTGATATTAACTGGGTGCCAATTAAAATATTTATCTCGTTGTTTTCAATTTTTTTTATAACTTTTTCAGTATCTTTTTTATTTATTAAAAAATCACTTGAAAATATTTTAATATTTTTTTCTGGAAAAATTCTCTTTAATTCTTCAAAGATTTTTTCAACACCAGGTCCGTACATATTAAAGTCACAATTTTTTTTATCTTTTTTACATTCAATCTCTTTTGTAGTTTTATATCCACAATGATGGCAAACTAATTTTCCAATTAGTTTATGGTAAGTTAGATAAATAGAGCAATTTGGACACACGTGTTTGAAACCACATTTTTTACAAATCAAAAATGGAGCATAACCTCTTCGATTCAAAAAAAATAAAATTTGTTCATTTTTATCTAAATATTCTTTAACTAATTTTATAGTTTCATTTGCTATAAAATTGTCTTTTTTTAATAAAGATAGATTTAGATTTATAACCTTAGCATCTGGTAAAGGAACTTTTTTAAATCTATTTTTTATTTTGGTAAAATTATACTTTTTATTTTTAATGTTGTTAAAAGTTTCTAATGAAGGCACTGAAGAGACTAAATATACAGGAATTTTTTCAAATGATGCTCTAGCGATAGCCATATCTCTTGCATTATATATTAAACCTTCTTCCTGTTTGTAAGAAGAATCATGCTCCTCATCAACCACTATAAGACCAAGTTTTTTAAATGGCAGAAGCAATGATGATCTCGCTCCAATAACAAGTTTTATTTTGTTTTTTAAAACTCCTTGCCAAATTTTTCTTTTATTTTTAATAGTTATCTTTGAGTGCCAAACAGCTGGCATAAAACCAAAAAAATCTAAAAATCTCTCTTTAAATTGATTTGTTAAAAAGATTTCAGGAAGTAAAACGAGTATTTGCTTTTTTTTATTAATAATCTCTTTTATTCTCTCAAAATAAACCAATGTTTTTCCTGAGCCTGTAATACCCTGAAGCATTGATACATTAAAATTTTCTCCAAAACTTTTTAGATCTTCTAAAGACTGTTTTTGCTCAGAATTTAAAGTATAGAATTTTTTTTTATTAGAATTTTTTTCAAATATGTTTTCCTCTATCTTAAAAATATTTTTTTTATCACCTAAACACATTTTTAAAACCATTCCTTTTGAAGTTAAATTATAAACAGAAAACCAATTAATAAAGTTAATTAAATTTTTACTAATTGAAAATTTATTGATTTTTTTTTTTATTTTCCTTATTTTTATTTTTTTTGATGTTTTTTGGATTTCATCCCAAACAACTCCTAACTCCTGATTTTTTCCAAAAGGAACAACTACAAATTGTCCTGGTTTCAAATTTTCAATTGATCCAGAACTGTAAGTTAACGGATAATTAAAAATCCGTGGAAGTAAAACGGGAATTTCCATACTAAGATTTTAATTGAAATTATAATAATTAAAAATGAATTGCTCTTTTATCAACAGATAAGGCTGCTTCTTTAATTGCCTCTGTGTGTGTGGGATGTGCATGACAAGTTCTTGCTATATCTTCAGCACTAGCACTAAACTCCATTGCCAGTGCCATTTCAGCAATCATGTCTCCGCAATGGGGTCCGATTATATGAACTCCTAAAACTCTATCAGTTTTAGAGTCAGCTAAAATTTTTACAAATCCATCTGTCTCATTATTAACTTTTGCTCTTGAATTAGCTATGAAAGGAAACTTGCCAATTTTATAATTTACTTTTTTATTTTTTAATTCCTCTTCGGTTTTTCCAACTGCAGCTACTTCTGGAGATGTATAAATGACTCCTGGAATTACATCATAATTTACATGTCCTGCTTGCCCGGCCAGGATCTCAGCAACAGCTATGCCTTCTTCTTCGGCTTTATGAGCTAGCATTGGACCTTTTACAACATCTCCTATTGCATAAATATTTTTAACTGAAGTTTGTAGTTTTTCATTAACTTCGACTCTTCCTTTTTTATCTAATTTTATTCCAACTTTAGAAAGGTTCAAACCATCAGTATAAGGTTTTCTACCTATTGAAACTAAAACTTTATCGGATTTAATGATGGTTTTTTTTGAAGAATTTTTATCAATAAACTCAATGTTAACTTCATCTTTAGTAGATTTGACTGAATTTACCTTAGAGTTAAGTTGAAATTTAATGCCTTGCTTAGTTAAAATTTTTTGAAATTCTTTAGATATTTCTCTATCCATCCCAGGGATAATATGGTCTAAATATTCTATAACTGTAACTTCTGAGCCTAATCTCGACCAAACCGAAGCCATTTCTAAACCAATGTAACCTCCACCAATTACTGTGAGCTTATTTGGTACCTTATTCAAAGAAAGTGCTCCAGTTGAGGAAATTACATTTTTTTCATCAATGTTTATGCCTGGTATTGATGTAGGAGTAGAGCCCGTAGCAATAATAATATTTTTTCCTTTATATATAGATTTTTTTTTGCCCTCATGAAGTTCTACACTAGTGTTTGAAGATAAAACTCCTTTTCCTTTTAAATAAGTAACTTTATTTTTTTTGAATAAAAATTCTACTCCTTTTGTTAAAATTTGAACAGACTTATCTTTACTTGACATCATTTTTTCGATGTTGAGCTTAATCTCAGAAATTTCTATTCCTTGATTTTTGAAATCTTTTTTAGCTTTATTATAATTATCAGATAAATTCAAAAGACTTTTAGATGGAATACATCCTACATTAAGACAAGTTCCTCCGAGTGTTCCTCTAGATTCAATGCAGGCTGTTTTTAAACCAAGTTGAGCAGCTCTGATTGCACAAACATAGCCTCCGGGTCCACCACCAATTATTATAGCATCAAAATTGTTTTCCATTATTATAAATTTAAAAATAGTCTTTTAGGTTGCTCTAGACAATCTTTAACTGTTTTTAAAAAAGAAACAGCTTCTTTCCCATCTATTATTCTATGATCATACGAAAGAGCTAGGTACATTACAGGTCTTACAACAACTTTCCCTTCAACAACAACGGGTCTTTCCATTATGTTGTGCATTCCTAATACAGCAGATTGAGGGGGATTTAATATCGGCGTTGACAGCATAGATCCATATATGCCTCCATTTGAAATTGTAAATGTTCCCCCTTGCAAGTCTTCAATGGTAATTTTTCCATCTCTAGCTTTTAGACTAAGATTTGAAATATTTTTTTCAATAGCTGCAAATGACATCTCGTCAGTGTTTCTTAGTACTGGTACCACTAAGCCTCGATCTGTACCTACGGCAATGCTGATGTTATAATAATTTTTATAAACAATTTCATCACCTTGAATTTCAGCATTTACTGCAGGATAATTTTTGAGACCTATAACACAAGCTTTAACAAAAAAAGACATGAAGCCCAATTTAACCGAATATTTTTTTTGAAAATCTTCTTTATAATGTTTTCTCATATTAATAATTTCACTCATATCAACTTCATTGAAAGTTGTTAGCATAGCGGCATTTTCCTGAGCTTGTTTTAACCTTTTTGCTATTGTCATTCGGAGTCTGGTCATTTTGATTCTCTCCTCAGGACCTTGAGCTAATTTTCTTTTTGAAGGCTGAGGTTTGATCCCCATTAAACTCATAAGATCTTCTTTAAGTATAACTCCATTTTTGCCAGTTCCTTGAACATCTTCTAAATCAATTTTTGACTCGGCTGCCATCTTTCTTGCTGCAGGTGAAAGTTTATTTTCAGAAATACTTTCTTTGTCTTCACTTAAATCGTTTAAAATTAACGGCTGCTCATCTTGACTTTCTTCAAGAATTAAAGGTTCTTCATGATCATTTTTGAATTTTGTCTCTTCTTCTTTTAAAACTAACGGTTCGCTAACTTCATCTTTTTCTATTTCTATTTTTTTTTCTTTTTTAATTGGTTTTTTTAATGGAGGTGAATATTTTTTTTCATCTTCTTTTTTTTCTTCAACTTTATTTTCTTTAGGTTTTAAAGAAACACCAACCGTTCCAAGAAGAGAACCAACGTTTACAGTTTCTCCCTCTTTAACTGATATCTTTTCTAAAGTTCCATTTGAAGGAGATGGAACTTCAACGTTAACTTTATCCGTTTCTAATTCAACCAATGGTTCATCTGATAAAACTTTATCGCCTTGGTTCTTAAGCCACTTTGATACTGTGGCTTCTGTAACAGACTCTCCTAGGGCTGGTACTACTATTTTTTCTGACATTAATTTAACTTTCCTATTACCTTTTCTAATATTTCATTTTGCTCTGCAAGATGTTTTTTAAGATATCCACTAGCAGGAGATGCGGCAGGTTTTCTACCAACATATTTAACCTCTCTATTCTCTGCTTTTATATAATCTAAACTCCATTGAATATAATTTCTTGCTGTATTCCATGCGCCCATATTTTGTGGTTCTTCTTGACACCAATAAAATTTTGAGTTTTTTTTAAATCTTTTTAGCTCACCTGCAAGAGTTTTAACTGGAAAAGGATACAGTTGTTCAATTCTAATGAAGTAAACTCCTTTGTTTTGATTTTTTTCTCTAGCCTCAATAAGATCAAAATAAATTTTTCCAGAACAGATAACCACTTTTTTAATTTTTTTATCTGGATAAAGATCTATTAATCCATTTTTTTTGGAGTCAGCATGATCATTGAGAACTCTGTGAAATGTATTTTTTTTTGTGAAGTCTTCAATGTTTGAGGTGCATCTTTTATTTCTTAAAAGAGATTTAGGAGTCATTATTATTAAAGGTTTTCTAAAATCTCTATGTATTTGTCTTCGTAAAGCATGAAAATAATTTGCAGGAGTAGTACAATTTATAACTTGTATATTTTCTTGAGCACATAATTGTAAAAATCTTTCTAGCCTAGCAGATGAATGTTCTGGTCCTTGTCCTTCATAACCATGTGGCAGTAACATTACTAATCCATTTGCTCTTGCCCATTTTCTTTCTGCTGAAGCTATAAATTGGTCTATTATAACTTGAGCACCATTTGCAAAATCACCGAATTGTGCCTCCCATACTACCAAGGTATTCGGTTCAGAAAGTGCATAACCGTATTCAAATCCAAGAACGGCCATTTCTGAAAGCAAACTGTCTATTACTTCATATCTCTTTTGATTTTTTGATATGTTATTTAAAGGTATATATTTGCTTCCATTAACTTGATCTTTAAGAACTGAATGACGTTGACTAAAAGTTCCTCTTGCCGAGTCTTGTCCTGAAAGTCTTACCGGATAACCTTCATCCAATAGAGTTGCAAATGCAAGATGTTCAGCTGTAGCCCAATCAAAACCTTTTCCGTTAAGAAACATTTTCTTTTTATTTTGAAATATTTTTTTTAAGGTTGGATGGGCGTTAAATTCTTCTGGTATAGAAGTAATTTTCTCTCCAATTTTTTTAATTTTATCTAACGGCACTCCTGTATTTCCTTTTTTATCCTTTCCTCTTTCAGGTTTATATCGAGACCATACTCCCTCATACCATTCTAATTTTGGCTTATATTCTTTTGCAGTTTTGAATTGCTCTTCTAGTAGATTTTTAAATTTAAGCTTCATATTATTAAATTCATCTTGATTAATAACTCCATCTTTAATCAATTTATCTGCATAAATATTAAGTGTTGTCGGGTGTTTTTTAATTTTTTTGTACATAGTAGGCTGCGTAAATGCGGGTTCATCTCCCTCGTTATGGCCGAAGCGTCTATAACAAATCATATCGATTACTACATCTTTATTAAATTTTTGCCTGTAATCTGTTGCAATTTTTGCGCAATGGACAACTGCCTCTGGATCATCTCCGTTCACGTGTAGTATTGGTGCATCTACCATTTTAGCTAGATCGGATGGGTAAGGAGATGAACGAGCAAATTTTGGGCTAGTAGTAAATCCTATTTGGTTATTAACTATAATATGTATTGTTCCTCCCGTGTTGTGACCTGGGAGACCAGACATTGCAAAACACTCCGCAACAACGCCTTGACCAGCAAACGCGGCATCACCATGAATCAAGACAGGGACTACTTGTCTTCTTTTTCCATCTTTGTGAAAAAATTGTTTAGCGCGTGTTTGTCCTAATACAACTGGATTTACTGCTTCAAGATGTGAAGGATTGTCTGTTAAAGATACGTGAACTAAATTACCATCAAACTCTCTATTTGAAGAAGCTCCCAAATGATATTTTACATCTCCTGTAGAATCAGCACTAAAAGAAGCGTATTCACCAGTAAATTCATTAAACATTCTTTTGTAAGACTTCTGCAATACATTTGCTAAAATATTCAGTCTACCTCTATGCGGCTGTCCAATTTTTACCTCCTTAAAACCTAGGTGTCCGCCTCTTTTTATAATCTGTTCTAAAGCTGGGATTAGAGCTTCGCCTCCATCAATTCCAAATCTTTTTGTACCAACAAATTTCACAGCTAAAAACTTTTCAAAGCCTTCAGCCTGTATTAATTTATTTAAAATTGCTTTTTTTCCATTTTCCGTAAATCTTAATTGATTTTCGTTTTTTTCCATTCTTTCCCTAAACCAAATTTTTTCAATTGGATCTGAGATATGCATATATTCAACTCCTATGGTTGAACAATATATTTTTCTAAAAAATGCAAGAATGTCATTGATGGTTCCATGGTCTTTGTCCATGTATCCGCCTATATAAATTTTTTTATTATAATCCTCTTTTTGAAAACCGTGCTCAGAGGGATGTAGGTCTTCAAGATATTTTCTTTCCATCATTCCAAGAGGATCAAGATTTGCAATTAGATGTCCTCTAATTCTGTATGCTCTAATCAAAGCAATAGCTTTTACTGATTGCTCTTTGTCTTTTTCGCTGCTCTTGTCACTAATTATATTTTCTTTAATCTCTTTTTCTAAGTTTTTTGTTTTTAGCTTAACCTTTTTAACTGGCGACCAGCTAGGCCCTTGCAAATTTCTAGAGATTGTATCCTCACTGTCTTTTAGTCCATCAAAAAACAATCTCCAATCTTTTGGTATTTTCTCTGGATTTGACAAATAATCAGAATAAAATTCTTCAATAAAAGAAGAGTTATTTCCAGCTAGAAATGAAGTTTTTTTGTATGTGTTATTGTCTTTAAAAGATGACATTGTAATAATTTATTTTAACACATATTATAAAAAATCAACCATTAAGTTTTTTGTATAAAGTTTTTCCAATATCTGCGGGTGATTTTGAAATAGTAATTCCAGCTGATTTCATTATTTCAATTTTATCTTCTGCACCACCTTTTCCTCCTGATATTATTGCTCCTGCATGCCCCATCCTTCTACCCGGAGGAGCTGTTAAGCCCGCAATAAAACCTACAATTTTTTTCTTAATCTTTGATTTTTTAATAAATTCAGAAGCTTCTTCTTCTGCGGAACCCCCTATTTCCCCAATCATTACTATGGACTCGGTTTCAGGATCTTTAATAAAAAGTTCTAAACAATCAATAAAATTTGTTCCATTAATTGGATCACCTCCAATTCCAATACAAGTTGATTGGCCCATTCCATTTTCTGTTGTTTGTGCAACTGCCTCGTATGTAAGCGTACCTGATCTAGAAACTATTCCCACAGAACCTTTTTTGTGAATATTTCCAGGCATTATTCCAATTTTACATTCGTCTGGTGTAATTATTCCAGGACAGTTAGGCCCTATCAGTCTGCTTTTTTTACTCCTGGCTAATTCCTGTTTTACTTTAATCATATCCATCACTGGAATACCTTCTGTAATACAAACTATTAATTCCATACCTGCATCAATAGCTTCTAGAATAGCTGAAGCTGCAAACTTTGGTGGGACGTAAATCATTGTGGCATTAGCTCCGGTAGTTTTTTTCGCTTCTTGAACAGTGTTAAAAACTGGTAAGTTTAAATGTTTCTGCCCACCTTTCTTAGGAGTAACTCCTCCTACAAGCTTAGTACCATATTTAATAGCTTGTTCAGAATGAAAGGTTCCATGAGCTCCTGTAAAACCCTGACAAATAACTTTGGTATTCTTATTAATTAAAATTGACATTTATTCTATTGCCTCTACAATTTTTTTAGCTGCATCATTTAAATTTTCAGCTGATAATATTTTTAACCCAGATTTATCTAAAATTTTTTTCCCTTCCTTAAAGTTTGTACCTGCAAGTCTTACAACTATAGGAACATTTAATTCTGACTCCTTCGCAGCACTTACAACACCTTCGGCAAGTATATCGCAGCGCATTATTCCACCAAAAATATTTATAAGAATTCCTTTTACATTTTTATCAGATAAAATTAATTTAAAAGCAGCAGAAACTTTTTCCTTAGATGCTCCTCCTCCAACATCTAAAAAATTAGCTGGTTCTTTCCCATATAACTTTATTATATCCATTGTAGCCATTGCTAAGCCCGCTCCGTTTACCATGCAACCAATTGAACCATTCAGTTTAATATAAGAAAGGTCGTGCTTGCTTGCTTCAATCTCCTCGGGATCTTCTTCGTCAAAATCTCTTAACTTTAATACCTCGGGTCTTCTAAAAATTGCATTATCATCAAAATTCATTTTTGCATCTAAGCAAATTAATTTGTTTTCTTTTGTTATAATAAGTGGATTTATTTCAACTAAGCTAGCATCTTTTTCTTTTAATATTTTAAATAAAGAATTTATTATTTTATAAGCTTCATTGATTTGATCTTGTTTTAATTCAAAAGGTTTAATTATTTTTTCTAAATTTGATTGGCTAATATTTTCTGCAAGATCTACCCTCGTTGTAGTAATTTTTTCAGGATTTTTTTTTGCAACTTGCTCTATATCCACTCCTCCTTCGGTACTACTTATAAATGCAATTTTAGAACTCTGTCTATCTACAAGACATGATAGATAAAATTCTTTAGATATTTCTGAAGCTTCCTCAATATATAATCTCCTAACTTGTTTGCCTTCGGGGCCAGTTTGATGTGTAATAAGAACCTTGCCCATCATTTGTTTTGCTTCTTTAGCTAAATCTCCAAAATCTTTAATTAACTTAACACCTCCAGCTTTTCCTCTACCTCCGGCGTGGATTTGTGCTTTTAAAACATAATTTTTATCCTCTAGTTTTGAAATTTTATCTTCTATCTCGTTAGCGGAAAAAATTACAATACCATTAGACACTGGGGCACCAAATTCTTTTAAAATTTCTTTTGCTTGGTGTTCATGAATATTCATAAATTTATCATTGGTTTTATAACATTATTAACAATTCTTTAAAGTCAATTTAATAAGTCTTTCTTCTAATAATTTTTCTTCTTTAAAACATTTGTTATTGAAATAGTTCTTAATATTATTAAATTTAAACTCATTTTTCTCACTTATTAAGAAAATTTTTTGTATTTTATTTTTTTCGAAATTATTCGAAGCAAACTCTTTGTAGTAAGAAAAATACTTATGACTCTCTGTAGGGTGACTGTTGTTATCCCAAATATACCATCTATTTAATAAAATAAATTTTTTACCAAAAATAGCAGAAAAAAACTGATAATGTGTAAATAAGTAAGATTTTTCTTTTTCATTTTTTAAAATTTCTATAACATTTTGGATAAAAATTTTATCTTCATTAGGTTTATTTGATCTAGTAATCCAATTTAATCCATTGAGATTGGGGTGAATTTCTTTTGCATTAAAACTAATACTTTTATCAATTCCTTCTAATTCCATAAATTTTCTATCTACATTGTATCTATAATGAAATTTTACCGTGACAAAAATCAAAAATAAGATAATAAGCCAATTTATTATTTTACTGCTTTTTTTTCTAAAAATAATATTTGCGTGACATAAGCTTGCTAGAATTGGAATCAAACTAAATATATATATTTGGTTGGCTTGTAATAATTGATTATAAATTAATGCAAATGTTGTTAATACAAAAATTAAAGATATATAAAATAAATTATCAATTTTTTTTTCTTTAAAATTTTTAAATAAAATAAAAATTAATGGAAAAAAAAATAAATGGATAAATTTAAAATCACCTAGTAATCTTTTAAAATTTAATTGATCTTTTAATTTTACATAAGCTCCAGCCTCACTTCCTATTCTACCCTCAGCTATACTCATAGGGAACAAAAAATATTGATATAATAAATCTTTTAAATTTGTTTTTGTAACTAATAAATAAAAAGCAAGGAATGCAATAGAAATTGTTGCACCTAAAGTCATGATGAAAATTATTTCATATTTTTTTAAAATTAAAGAAGAGTAAATTATGAATAGTGTTAAAATTAAAATTATATAAATTGTAGGGGTTTGCATTGAAAAAAATGCAAAAAAATAAATAAAAGGTATTATTATTAATAATTTATTCTTTCCAGAATTAAGAAAAATATAAAATAACATTAATCCTAAAAGTGATAAAATATATGCATGTAAATAAGCAAAAGGAGTTCCACTGACAGGATATAATAATATCGCAAATGATAACGCATAAATTAATGAAAATAATTTTGGAATTTTTAATTCAATTAAAAAAAAATAAAAAATTAGTGTTGATATTACATTTATTATCGAACTGTGAATTACATAACTATACCAATTATTTCCAAAAACTTTGAAGAAGAAAGATTGAATGTAGTCTACAGTAATGCCTGTGTAAGCCCAATAATCTCTTATTGGAAGATGATCATTTAAAATACTGTAACCAGTATCAAAAAAACCAAATGTATCTATAGGCATTACTCCAATATTTGCACTGTAAAAATTTATAAAAAAGGAAAATAAAGCTAATATAGTAATATTTAAAAAATTTTTTGATTTCATTGAATCGTTTTTTTTATAATTAATTTCATATAAGGAAAAGGAATTTTAAAAAAACTAAATAAAATTTTATCTAGTTTCAGTTTCATTCCAAATTTTGCAATTTTGGCCATAAGACCTTGTCGTTTCTGAAAATATTCGGATTGATCATTATGAATTCTAGAAAGCAGTCTTTCGACTATACCTTGATCGAAATTATAATTATATTTATTTTTTTTAAGATAATTTTCAATTTTTTTTTTACTACATAAATTTAAACCTTGCCAAAGACCTTTTTCTCCAGTTTTTATCTCATGATTAACAATTTTACTTTTAAAAAGCTTAAATGTTAAATGCTTATTATATATTATAGGAATGACGAAATGAGGCTCGTACGGAAAGTCGTAGTTCGGGCAAAGAATAATGCTTTTTCCATGATTGTTTAAAAAAGAGTCAATTTTTTTTATATATTTTATTGGATCATCTACGTGCTCGAAAACATTAAATGAAATTATTAGGTCAAATTTATTTTTTGGTTTAAATTTCTCAAAATCTTCATGAAAGATAAAAAGGTTTTTATTTGAAATTTTTTTTGAAACATTTTCATATTCGTTAAATCCTTTTTTATGTGGGTCAAGGCCGTAAAAAATTTTATCTTTAAATATTTGGCTAAATTCATTTAACAGAATCCCGGTTCCAGAACCTATTTCTAAAACTTTACTTACTTTCTTATCATTAATAAATTCATAAAATTCTTTATATGCAAATAAAACGTCAGTTAACACATGATCACATTTCTCATTATTTTGAAACAAATCATTGTAAGTACTCTTTAGTCTTTTGTAATCTAGGTCCATTTAGGATATTTATTTATACATTTTAATATTATAACAATATATAATCTTTTCTCATAATACATAAAACTAATTTTAAAATGATCAAATTAAAAAAAGCTATTTCATTTAATCCTAAGAGTAATCGAATGAGAGTAGTGGCGGATATTAAAAAAGCCATTGAAGATTTTAATTTAAATAAAAATAAAAACCTAGATTTTCTTCTAAAAAATAGATTTTCATGGATGAAAAAGTTTATTACTGAAGATGATGAAGGCTTAGAAGTGGGTGCAGGAGCTGGCTTCTCCAAAAGATATATTAAAAATAAAAGATACAAAATAAGTGATTTTTCTTCAGAAGATCATTTGGATTTAAAAGAAATTGATGCCCAAGATACTAAGCTTGAAAGTAATAAATATGAATTTGTAATAGCTTCAAATATGTTGCATCATGTACCTTATCCTATAAAATTTTTAAACGAAATGTTTAGAATATTGAAACCTGGAGGAAAATTAATTATTCAGGAAGCCCATTGTTCAATCGTTTTCCAGCTCGTTACTATCATCATGAGGCATGAAGGTTTTGATTTTACTAAAGATGTTTGGGATGAAGAAATCCCAATGACTGATGAAAATGATTTGTGGGCAGGTAATATTGCTTTGCCAATTTTAATATTTGATAATAAAAAAAAGTTTGAAGAAAAATTTGGAACTAAATTTAAAATAGTACACAATAAACTATACGAGTTTCTAATCTTTCTAAACTCAGGCGGAGTTACTTCTAAAACTTTTTATATACCACTAAATAAATTTTTTTTAAAATTATTGAATTATATAGATATTATTCTGACTAAATTTTTTCCTAATATTTTTGCACTTGGTAGACAAATTGTTTTAAAAAAAATTTAATTATTTAAAATTCTTAAATTTAGCTTCGTATATACCATCATTGTCAGCACTAAAATAAAAATTATTTTTCTCTGAATATAATTTTGCACCCTTGTCTACTCCGAAATGTCTTAATCTTTTTTTAATTAATATTTTTTCTAGTGATATCAATTTATTGTTCTCATCTAATAAATAAATCACTACTGACATATCTCTTAAAGTTAATCCAATCAAACATGTAAAGTCTTTATAATAAAATTTTAGGTTTTGGGGACACTCATTTAGAGAAGAGGGAGCTATAGCAGGCATAAAAGAAAAAATAGGTGAAGTTAATTCTTTGGATTCTTTTTTATATGATTTTCCGCCATATCTATTTCCAAAGGAAACTAATGGCCAACCATAATTATTGTTTTTTTCAATTTTATTAAGTTCATCTCCTCCTTCTGGGCCATGTTCGGTAGAAAATATTTTTCCTTTTATATGTGTTATTCCCTGAGGGTTTCTATGACCTGAAGAAAATACAGAGTTTTCTATGTTTCCATTATTATCTTTCATTAAATAAATTTTTCCATAGAAAGACTTCTTGTCTTGAGCCAGATTATCAATTTCTTCTGAGTAGTGTGTTGGGGTGCCTATTGAAAAAAGTAAACTATTATTAATATGAGTATAACCGCCGCCTAGGCCAGCAAAATTAATTTTTTCTACATCAGGGATACATTCTGTTTTCAAAATTTCCAATTGTGTTTCAGAATTAATTAAGCTTGCATAGTAACAACCTAGAGTCTTTCTAGATAATAAAGCAAAGAAACTATTTTTAAAAGAAATTACATTTTTAACTCCTCCCTCTTTTTCAATTGTAAAATCAATAGGTAAATTTATCTCTTTAATTTTTTCATTTTCAATTAATTGTCCCTTTTGAGTAAAAATTTTTAATTTTTTCTGATCATTAAAAAAAACTCCAGCAGTTTTTCCTTCTAAAGTTTTTATTTTCTCTATTTCTAATGAGAATGAATTTGCAAAAAACTCTTCCTTATCATTATCAACTTCATCATTATCTACCACTTTTTTGTTGATTTTTTTGTCTTCAATAAAAAAAGATTCTATCAAGCCAATTTTTTTAAGATAATACTTAATTTTTGTTTTAGGGATTTCAACTAATTTAGGATTATCGTAAGATACAAACATGCTCACGACAATTAATAAAATAAAAAGGATAAATTTTAAAAAAAAATTTCTCAATTAATTAAGGCTCATCAATTTAATTCTGGATCAATTTTTTTAGCGGCGTCAAAAAGTTCTTTAACAGCATCTATAGATGATTGAAAGTCCTTTTTTTCTTTTTCAGATAATTTTATCTCAATAATTTTTTCAACTCCATTTTTCCCGATTATCACTGGAACTCCAGCATATAAATCTTTAACTCCATATTCGCCATTCAAATGAACTGCACAAGGTAATTGTTTTTTTAAATTTTTTAAATAGCTCTCTGCCATCTCAACACCAGAAGCAGCAGGTGCATAAAAGGCTGAACCTTTTTCCAGATATTTGACTATTTCGGCTCCACCTTTTTTTGTTCTTTCGACTATTTGATCTAATTTTTCCTTTGATAATTTTCCGTTTTCTACAAGTTCACTTATTTTCTTACCTTCAACCTCTGTTGAATTAAGCATTGCGACCATACTATCACCGTGACCGCCTAAAACAAAAGATTTAATTTTTTTAACTGGAACTTTTAATTCTTGAGATAAAAAATATATAAATCTAGATGAGTCTAAAATTCCTGCCATGCCAACAACTTTATTTTTTGGTAGGCCAGAATATTTTTGTAAAGCCATTACAATGACATCTAAAGGATTTGTTATACATATTATAAATGCATTTGGAGAAGTTTTTTTTATTCCTTCTGCAACCTGTTTAATAATTTTCAAATTTGTTCCTAGCAAATCGTCTCTAGACATTCCAGGTTTTCTAGGCACACCTGCAGTTATAATTATTACGTCAGAATTTTTTGTGTCTTCATAGTTGTTTGTTCCTATTAAATCTACATCAAAACCATCAACTGGAGATGATTGTGCAATATCTAAAGCTTTGCCTTTTGCTATTCCTTCGGCAACATCGAATAAAACTATATCCCCCAATTCTTTTAAAGCAATAAGGTGGGCTAAAGTACCTCCTATTTGTCCTGCTCCAATTAAAGTTATTTTTTTTTTCATTTTTATTTCATTGTTGGCATTATAAACTCCGGCTCAGATTTTGACCCAGATGGCCATCGAGAAGTCATAGTTTTTAACTTTGTATAAAATCTTACACCCTCAGGTCCATGCATGTGCTGATCACCAAATAATGATCTTTTCCAACCACCAAAACTATGAAAAGCAACAGGTACTGGTATAGGAATATTTATACCAACCATGCCTATTTTAGCTTTGTTTGAGAAAGTTCTAGCAGTGTTACCGTCTCTGGTAAATATACTTACTCCATTTCCAAATTCATGATCATTAACTAATTGTAATGCTTCTTCAAAATTTTTAGCTCGAACAACAGATAAAACTGGTCCAAAAATTTCCTCTTTATAAATTCTCATATCTTTTTTAACAAAATCAAACAAACAACCTCCTATATAGTATCCATTATCGTATCCTTGAAGTTTTAATTTTCTGCCATCAACCACTAGTTTGGCCCCTTCCTTAACACCTAGATCGACGTAACTTCTAACTTTTTCTAAATGTTCTTTTGTTACTAAGGGCCCCATTTCAGATTTTTTATCAAGTCCAGGTCCAACCTTTAATGATTCGACTTTTTTAATTAAGTTTTTTACAAGAATGTCTCCAATGCCACCTACAGCAACTGCTACTGATTGAGCCATGCATCTTTCTCCTGCTGAACCGTAAGCAGCTCCCATTAAACCATTGACTGTTTGATCTAAATCACAATCTGGCATTACAACACAATGATTTTTAGCGCCTCCCAGTGCTTGTACTCTCTTTTCATTTTTTGCACAATTTTCATAAATATATTTTGCTATTGGAGTTGATCCAACAAAACTAACTGCAGCAATATCTTTGTTAGAAATAATTGCATCTACTGCCTGTTTGTCTCCGTTAATTACGTTAAATACGCCTTCTGGTAAACCTGCTTCTAAAAATAATTCAGCCAGTTTAATAGAACAAGATGGATCTTTTTCAGAAGGTTTTAAAATAAAAGTATTTCCACATGCTATTGCCATTGGAAACATCCACATGGGAACCATTGCAGGAAAATTGAAAGGAGTTATACCTGCGCAAACTCCTAGCGGTTGTCTAATTGACCAGCTATCAACATCGGTTCCAACATTTTCTGTGAATTCCCCTTTTAGCATCTGAGGTATACCGCAAGCGTATTCTACTACTTCCAATCCTCTATTTAATGATCCTCTTGCATCTTCATAAACTTTTCCATGTTCAGAGACAATAATTTTAGTAAGCTCGTCAGAGTTTTTTTCAATCAAATCTTTGAATTTAAACATAATCCTAGCTCTTTGAATTGGAGGTTTGTTAGACCAGGACTTGAAAGCATTTTTTGCAGACATTACTGCTGAAATTAAATCTTTATCATTTCCCAACTTCACTTCAGCAGTTTGTTCGCCAGTGGCTGGATTAAATACTTTGCCAGTTCTTTTTGAATCACCAGAAAATTTTTTACCATTTATAAAGTGTTCAATTAATTTCATTTTTTTATTGCTTAAATAAGCTTTTAAGTTGTTGCAAGCATTTTTTTTATGGAAGCTATTGCTTTTGCTGGATTTAATCCTTTTGGACAAGCGTTAGTGCAATTCATAATAGTATGACATCTATAAAGTTTAAGTTCATCAGCAACTTTTTTTAGTCTCTCTTTTCTGTCCTCATCTCTACTGTCAATAATCCATCTATAAGCTTGTAATAAAACTGCAGGGCCTAAATACTTTTCACCATTCCACCAATAACTTGGGCAAGAAGTTGAACAGCAGGCACACATTATACATTCGTAAAGTCCATCTAATTTTGCTCTATCTTTTTTTGATTGTAAATTTTCTTTCTCATCTTCTTTTTTTGAAGTTTTAAGCCAAGGTTCTACTGACTCGTATTGTTTATACAAAGTACTTAGATCGCCGATTAAGTCCTTTAGAACTTTTAAATGAGGAAGAGGATAAATATTTATATCACCTCTTATTTCAGCATGCGGTTTCGTACATGCTAAACCATTTTTTCCATTCATATTCATTGCACAAGATCCGCAAACCCCATGGGCGCAAGATCTTCTGTAAGCTAAAGATGGGTCAATTTCATTTTTAATTTTATTTAATATATCTAATACTTTTGAAGGACAATTATCCATATCAACTTCATATGTGTCTATCCTTGGGTTTTTTCCTGTAGACGGATCCCATCGATAAACATTAATTTTTCTTATATTTTTTGATCCTGTATTATCTTTGTAATATATTCCCTTTTGAACTTTAGAATTCTTAGGTAAATTTATTTGTACCATTAATAAACCCTCTCTTTTGGAGGAAAATATTGCACATCATTTGTTAATGTAGAATTGTGGACAGGTCTATAATTTATTTTTGTTTTGCTGCCATCGCACCATGACAAAGTATGCTGCATGTATTTTTTATCATCTCTATTTGGATAATCTTCCCTGGCATGGGCTCCTCTGCTTTCTTTTCTATGATATGCTGAGTCCATTGTGGTAATAGCTTGTCTAATCAAATTATCAAATTCCAAAGTTTCTACTAGATCTGTATTAAATACTAAAGACTTGTCTTTAACTGCAATTGACTGCATGCCCTCGAAAGGTTTTCTTATTTCGCTAACACCTTCCTTTAACGTTTTTTCTGTTCTAAAGACTGCACATTTAGATTGCATAGTTTTTTGCATAGCAATCCTTAAGTCTGCAGTTTTATTACTTCCATTTGCATTTCTAAGGTTATCAAACCTTTGTAAACACTTATCTGTTTCAGATTTTGGAATTTCTTCGTGAGGTTCGCCTGATTTAATTAGTTCTGCTGCCCTATTAGCTGCAGCTTTACCAAAAACAACAAGGTCGATTAATGAATTAGACCCAAGTCTGTTTGCTCCATGAACAGAAACGCATGCTGCTTCTCCTATGGCCATAAGACCAGGAACAGTTTTTTCAGATCCGTTTAAAGTTAAGACTTCCGCTTTGTAATTTGTTGGAATACCTCCCATGTTATAATGAACTGTCGGAACTACTGGAATTGGTTCTTTCATAACATCAACATTGGCAAACAGCTTTGATGATTCTGAAATTCCTGGAAGTCTTTCTTCTATAACTTTAGGATCTAAATGATCTAAATGTAAATATACGTGATCTTTTTCTTTACCCACTCCTCTTCCTTCGTTGATCTCTAAAGCAATTGACCTGCTTACAACATCTCTTGATGCTAAGTCTTTAGCTTTTGGAGCATAGCGCTCCATAAATCTTTCTCCTTTAGAATTTAGTAAGAACCCGCCTTCACCGCGTACCCCTTCTGAGATCAAAGTTCCATGACCATAAATACCTGTGGGATGAAATTGAACAAACTCCATATCTTGTAAAGGCAATCCTGCTCTCAAAATCATTGCGTTACCATCGCCAGTACAAGTATGCGCTGATGTCGCTGAGTAATAAATTTTTCCATAACCGCCTGTTGCTATAATAGTTATATGTGCTCTAAATCTATGAATGGTACCATCATTTAAATTCCAAGCCAAAATACCTTTGCACTCTCCATTTTTCATAAGAAGATCTAAAGCAAAGTATTCAATAAAAAATTCTGTATTATGTTTTACGGCCTGTCCGTACAAAGTGTGAAGAATAGCATGGCCCGTTCTGTCTGCAGCTGCACAAGTTCTTTGAACTGGTTCGTTTCCATAATTTTTTGTCATTCCACCAAAAGGTCTTTGATAAATTTTACCATCTTCAGTTCGACTAAAAGGAACGCCATACTTTTCTAATTCCAAAACAGCTCTGGGTGCTTCTTTACATAAATATTCTATGCAGTCTTGGTCTCCCAACCAATCTGATCCTTTAACAGTATCATACATGTGCCAACGCCAGTCATCTTCGCCCATATTTCCTAAAGCAGCTGATATTCCTCCTTGAGCAGCAGAGGTGTGGCTTCTTGTAGGAAACACTTTGGAAACACATGCAGTTTTTAATCCAGCCTCACTAAGGCCAACTGCAGCTCTTAAACCTGAGCCTCCTGCACCCAAAACTACTACATCATATTCGTGGTCTATAATTTTGTATTCGCTCATAAATTTAAATTAAAAATTACAATTATTGTTATTAAAGGTATTATTATAGCAAAAAAATAAAGCAATTTGTTTGCGACATTTTTTATTTTTTCATCATGTATATAGTCTTCAAATATTTCACTAATACTGAGTGCTGAGTAAAAAAAAGCCACTATCATTAAAAGTGAGGTTAAGAATTTTGATGGTTGAGAAGAAAAAAAAATTAAGATTTCTTCAAAATTTTTATCATAGACTGCTACTATATTTATTATAAACCATAATAATAGTGGGATTAAAATAATAGAGCTTGCTTTTAAAAAAATCCATTTTTTTGTAGAGCTTACCATTTAAATTATTTGTCCCCTTAATAGATAAATTATTGCTGTTAGCAAGAAAGAACCAAAAATAACTATTATCCCAGTTATGTTTGAAGTTTTTAATTCAAAACCATAGCCAAAATCTAAAAACAAATGTCTTATTTCACTTAAAATTTGAAAACTAAATGACCAGGTGGCACCTATAATAAGAAATTTTCCAACGAAAGATTCTAAAAAAAATTTTATAAAATTGTAGTTTTCAGCACCTAGTAGCATTGTTGAAATCCAAATGCATACTAAGGTTAAAATAATAATATTAGTTACAACTGTGATCCGATGAGAAATAGATATAAGTGAAGAAATGTGCCAGCTATAAATTTGAATATGAGGAGATAGTGGATTTTTTTTATTATTCATTATAATTTCTTTATCAAAATTTCAGCTATCTGAACTGTATTTAAAGCAGCTCCTTTAAGTAAATTGTCAGAAACTACCCACATATTTAAAGCTTTTGTGTTTGAATTATCTTTTCTGATCCTAGATATAAAAGTCAAATAATCACCTTCTGCTTCAGCAGGGGTAATATAACCGCCATCCTTTCGATCATCAACTACTTTGCATCCTGGTGCATTTGTTAATATATTTTTTACTTTTTCTAAATCATATTCATTTTCAAACTCAACATTAATTGCTTCAGCATGTGAAGTTTTTACTGGGACCCTAACACAAGTAGCTGTTAAATTAATTTTTTTATCTAATATTTTTTTGGTTTCATTTTCCATTTTCCACTCCTCTTTTGTGTAACCGTCTTCAACAAAAGAATCTATATGTGGAATTAAATTAAATGCAATTTGCTTAGTAAAATTTTTTGATTTAATTTTTTTACCATTTAAATAATCTTTAGTTTGACTAAATAGTTCGTCAGTTTGTGCTTTGCCAGCTCCTGAAACTGCTTGGTATGTAGAAACAACAACTCTTTTAATTTTATATTCATCATGGAGCGGTTTTAACGCCAAGACCAATTGCATTGTTGAACAATTAGGATTTGCTATAATATTTTTATGTTTTTCTAAATCACCAGGGTTAACTTCAGCAACCACTAAAGGAACATCTTCCTCCATTCTAAAGTATTTTGAATTATCTATAACAATAGTTTTTTTTGAAGCCGATGGTGCCCAGTCTTTCGCAACCTGACTGCCAGCAGCAAAAATACTTATATCAGCTTTTGAAAAATCATATTTTTCTAACTGTTCAACTATCAATTCTTTTTTCTTAAAAAAAAGCTTTTCTCCTGCGCTTTTTTCTGATGCTACCAAAAAAAGATTTTCAATTTCTATTCTAGATTTTTCCAGTACTTCTATTGTTTTTCTACCTACGTTGCCAGTGGCACCGATTATTGCTAAATTCATAACGATTATTTATTTTATTTCAATTTTGATATAATTGCATCACCCATATCGGTTGTGGTGACTTCTTTTTTACCAGGAGACATAATGTCTTTTGTTCTTAAACCGTCATCTAATACTTTTTGTACTGCAGCATCCAGCAAATCAGCTTGTTTATCTAGATTTAATGAATACCTTAAAGACATTGATAAACTTAATATAGTTGCTATTGGATTAGCAATATTTTGCCCAGCAATATCAGGTGCTGAGCCATGTACTGGCTCGTACAGAGATCTAATTTTCCCGTTTTTATCTTTCGCTCCAAGTGAGGCAGATGGCAATAGGCCAAGTGAACCAGTTAGCATTGCTGCTTCATCTGACAACATGTCTCCGAACAAATTGTCAGCTAATATTACATCAAATTGTTTTGGATTTTTTAATAATTGCATCGCACAATTGTCTGCAAGCATATGGCTGAGTTCTATATTTTTAAATTCTTTCTCTTTTAATTTCTGAACCTCTTCTCTCCATAATACTCCTGCTTCCATAACATTAGACTTTTCGCACGAAGTCACTTTGTTTTTTCTTTTTTTTGCAAGATCAAAAGCAACTCTAGCAATTCTTTGTATCTCACTTGTCGTATAGGAGTGTGTATTAATACCTTTTCTTTCATTGTTTTCTATTGGCTGAATTCCTCTTGGCTCACCAAAATATATTCCTCCTGTTAATTCTCTTACAATCATTATATCTAATCCTGATACTATTTCAGGTTTTAAAGTAGATGCATTAACCAATTGTTTAAAACAAATCGCAGGTCTTAGATTGGCAAATAATTTTAATTCTTTTCTTAACTTTAATAATGCTCTTTCTGGTTTTTTAGAAAATTCTAAATTATCCCACTTAGGACCACCGCAAGCCCCTAATATGACTGCATCGCATTCTAAAGATTTATAAAAAACTTCATCGGTTATAGGAATTTTATTAACATCAATTGATGCTCCTCCGATTAGTTCTTCCTCAAGACTAAAGTCTAAAGATTTATTTTTATTAAACCATTCAATTATTTTTCTTACCTCCCTAACAACTTCTGGTCCAATGCCATCACCTGGTAACAATAATATTTTTCTAGTATTTTTAGACATTAATTAAATCCATGGTTTGCTTTTACTCATTTTATTTTCAAATTTTTCAATATCTTTAATTTTTTCAAAAGATAAAGCTATATCATCTAAGCCTTCTATTAGACATTTTTTTTTAAAAGGATCTAATTCAAATTTAAATGTTTTGTTACCGTAAAGAACTTCTTGCTCCAAAAGTTTTATTTCAATATTTTCTTTTTTTTCAGAATATTTTGAAAGCTCGTTTATAGTTTTTTCATCAGCAATTATTGGAAGTATACCATTTTTAAAAGAATTATTATAAAAAATATCTGCAAAACTCTCGCTTATTATAACTTTAATTCCAAAATCGACTAAAGCCCATGGAGCATGTTCTCTCGAGGAGCCACATCCAAAATTTTTTCCAGTTATTAATATTTTTGAATTTTTATATGTTTCATTATCTAAAATAAAACCTTTAATTGGTTGACCCTTTTCATCAAACCTCATTTCATAGAACAAGCTTTTACCTAGACCAGATCTTTTAATAGTTTTCAAAAACTGTTTTGGAATAATTTTATCTGTATCTATATTCATTAATGGAAGATAAGCAGGTATACTTTTTATATTTTTAAATTTTTCCATATTAATTATCAAATTTTCTTACATCGGATAAATGGCCGTTAATAGCCGCAGCGGCTGCCATTGCGGGACTTACTAGATGCGTTCTTCCTCCTCGTCCTTGCCTACCTTCAAAATTCCTGTTCGAAGTAGATGCGCAGCGTTCCTTTGGTTTTAACTGATCTTCGTTCATTCCAAGACACATTGAACATCCTGGTTCTCTCCACTCAAAACCTGAGTTTTTAAAGATCTTATCTAAGCCTTCTTGTTCTGCTTGGCTTTTTACCAATCCAGACCCTGGAACAACCATCGCATTAACATGCTCGGCTATCCTTTTATCTTTCAAAAGTTTAGCTGCTTCCCTTAAGTCTTGTATTCTTCCATTTGTACAACTTCCAATAAAAACTTTATCAATTTTTATATCAGTCACTTTTGTATTTGGTTTTAACCCCATGTAATCCAAAGATCTTTCCATAGCAACACGTCTATCTTTATCTTGTTCTTTTTTAGGATCGGGAACAGAACCGTTAACAGCAACCACATCTTGCGGGGAAGTCCCCCAGGTAACTTGTGGCACCACATCTTTTCCTTCAATTATGACTTCTTTGTCAAATTTACAATTGTTGTCTGATTTTAAAGTACTCCAATATTCTAAAGCTCTTTTCCACTTTTCATTTTTTGGTGACATTGGTCTATTTTCTAAGTATTTGAATGTAGTGTCGTCTGGCTGGATAAGACCTGCTCTAGCGCCACCTTCTATTGTCATGTTACAAACTGTCATTCGCTCTTCCATGCTTAAATTTTTAATAACATCTCCTGAAAACTCTATAACAAAGCCAGTGCCCCCAGCAGTACCTATTGTGCCTATAATTTTTAATATTACGTCTTTTGCAGTTACTCCAATAGGAAGTTTTCCATTAACTTTTAAAAGAAAATTTTTCGATTTTTTTTGAATTAATGTTTGAGTAGCTAATACATGTTCAACTTCTGAGGTTCCGATACCAAATGCAAGTGAACCAAAAGCTCCGTGAGTAGCTGTATGACTGTCTCCGCAGACTATAACTGTCCCAGGTTGAGTAAACCCTTGTTCTGGTCCAATAATATGAACTATTCCTTGTCTTTTATCATTCATATCAAATAACGGAACTTTAAACTCTTCACAATTTTTCCTTAGAGTGTCTACTTGTATTTTTGACTCTTGATCATTAATTCCTTTAGAACGATCAGTAGTAGGAACGTTGTGATCAGCAACAGCTAAAGTAAAGTCAGGTTTTCTAACCTTTCTTTTCTGCAATCTTAATCCTTCAAAAGCTTGTGGACTTGTAACCTCATGTACTAAATGTCTGTCAACATATATTAATGAAGTTCCGTCTGATTGTTGGTGGACAAGATGGTCTTCCCATATCTTATCGTACAGTGTTTTTGACATTTTAAAGAATAAATTATTTTTTTTGTTCTTTTTTTGATTCTTGTTTAGAAGCTTCTTTTTTAGGAACTTCTTTTTTATTTTCTTGTTTAGGAGTTTCTTTTTCTGACACCTTTATTTTTGGTTTTGCAGCTGTGTCTTGCTCATTTTGAGCCTCTAAACCCAGATCGACTCCAATTTTTTTCTTTATTTTTTCAGCTATTCTTGCAGACTTACCTTTTCTATCTCTTAAATAATAAAGTTTGGCTCTTCGAACTTTACCTGATCTTATAACTTTAATTGAGTCTACTATTGGACTGTATAGAGCAAAAGTTCTTTCTACACCTTCTCCGAAAGAAATTTTTCTAACCGTAAAAGAAGAATTTATTCCTCTATTTTTTTTTGCTATACATACGCCTTCAAAAAACTGAATTCTTTCTCTTTTACCTTCTACTATTTTAACCCCCACTTTAATAGTATCGCCTGAACTAAATTCAGTAATTTTTTTGTTTGCAATAATCTTTTTTACTGACTCCGCGTTTATGTCTTCAATATTTTTCATTTTTTGTTTTTTTCAATGTATTTTTTCCACATATCAGGTCTCTGGCGACGTGTTATAGCCTCAGATTGAGATAAACGCCAGCTTTTAATTTTAGCATGATCTCCTGATAATAACACCTCCGGAACAGTTTTTTCTTCCCAAATTTGAGGTTTAGTATACTGAGGATATTCCAATAATCCATTTTCAAAAGTCTCATCATTTTTTGATGCCTCATTTCCAAGTACACCCGGTAGAAGTCTTAGAACACTATCGATAACCACGAATGAAGCAGATTCTCCACCGGACAAAATATAATCCCCGATACTAATTTCTTCTATATTTCTTGTTTTTAAAATACGCTCGTCAACTCCTTCAAAATGCCCACACAATAAATTAATAATTTTTTTTTTAGAGAGTTCTTTCGCAATTGACTGATCGAATTTTTTTCCTTTTGGTGAAAGGTAAAAAATTTTTTCTCCTTGATCCATTTTTTTATCAATACACTTTGCCAGCACATCAGGTTTTAAGAGCATTCCATTTCCGCCACCGAATACAGTATCATCAACTGTTTTGTGTTTGTCTTCTGCAAAATCGCGAATGTTTACAACTTCTAAATCCCATATTTTTTTTTCTAATGCTTTTCCATAAAGTCCTTTAGTTAAAGGACCAGGGAATATCTCTGGATATAAAGTAAATATTCGGACTTTCCACATTTCTATTTTTTATCTTCTTTTTTAGTTTCTGTTTTAGGTGCTTCTGCTTTAGGTGCTTCCTTTTTAACTTCTGCTTTAGGTGCTTCCTTTTTAGCTTCTGTTTTAGGCGCTTCTTTTTTAGCTTCTGTTTTAGGCGCTTCCTTTTTAGCTTCTGCTTTAGGCGCTTCCTTTTTAGCTTCTGCTTTAGGTGCTTCTGTTTTAGGCGCTTCTTTTTTAGCTTCTGCTTTAGGTGCTTCTTTTTTAGCTTCTGTTTTAGGTGCTTCTGTTTTAGGCTCCTCTTTTTTTTCTTCCTTCTTTCTATCTTTCTTAGGAATTGCTTTAAGAGGATTGTTACCTGGTTTAGGCATTGGCATTAGGTTAACCTCAGCTAATATTCTTGAAACTCTTAAAGTCGGCCTAGCACCCTTGCTAATCCAATGCTTAACTCTTTCTGCCTCGATTTTAATTCTCTCTTTTTTTTCTTTAGGCAGAAGAGGATTGAAAGAGCCAAGTTTTTCAACAAATCTTCCATCCCTAGGGAATCTACTGTCAGCAACAACGATTTTGTAAATGGGTCTCTTTCTAACTCCGCCCATTGATAGTCTTATTTTTAACATTTTTTTCCTTTCATTTGAGTTGATTTAATATTTCATCAGGTATTGCTCCTGATGGAATTTTTTTACCTTTAGACATTTTTTTCATCATGTCGGACATCATTCTAAATTGTTTTAAAAGTTTGTTAATCTTTGAAACATCTACGCCGGAGCCTTCTGCAATTCTCTTTCTTCTTGAGCCACTAATAATTTTTGGATTTTGCCTTTCTTCCTCTGTCATTGAAAGAATAATCGCCTCATTCGATGTTAACATATCAGAGTCTATAGATGAATTTTTCATTTGCTCTTTAACCTTACTAACGCCTGGCAACATTGACATAACTCCTTCTACTCCTCCCATTTTTTTCATTTGTCTAAGTTGACTCAAGTAACTATCCATGGTGAACATGCCTTCTTTTAAATCCTTTTCAGTTTTTTTTATCTTTTCTTCGTCAAGGTCTTGAGCAGCTTTTTCAACTATTGAAACAATATCTCCCATTCCTAAAATTCGTTTAGCTATTCTTTCGGGATGAAATAATTCTAAGTCTTCTATCTTTTCTCCTACACCAATATATTTTATTGGTTTTCCAGTAGCATGCTTCATGCTTAAAGCTGCTCCACCTCTTCCATCTCCGTCTACTCTAGTTAAAATTATGCTCGAAAGACTCGCAGATTTATCAAATTCTTTTGCAACATTAACTGCTATTTGACCTGTGAGAGAATCGGCTATTAATATTGTTTCTGAAGGTTTAACCAGTTCTTTAATTTGTTTTATTTCTGTCATCATGGAAAGGTCAATTTGTGTTCTTCCAGCTGTGTCAAAAATTATTACTTCAGAACCATTAAGATTCGCAGCGCTTAAGGCTCGTTTAGCAATATCAAGGGGCAATTGTTTTTCTATAATGGGCAGATTTATAATATTATTTTTTTCAGATAAAATTTTAAGTTGTTCTTGTGCGGCCGGTCTATAAGTGTCTAGACTAACCAACATCACTTTTTTTTTATTTTTACTTTCAATAAGCTTGGCAAGTTTTGCTGCAGTAGTTGTTTTTCCAGAACCTTGTAAACCTACTAGCAAAAATGAAACAGGGGGAACAGCATTAAAATTTAATTCTTGATTTTTTTCTCCTAAAAAATTAATAAGCTCATCATTAACTATCTTCACTATCATTTGGCCAGGTGAGGTTGATCTAATAATTTCTTGGCCCACAGCTTTAGGTTTTATGTTTTCAATAAATTGTTTGGCTACTGGAAGAGCAACGTCAGCTTCAAGCAAAGCTAACCTGATTTCCTTTAAACCTGTATCAACCTGTTCTTCATTTAATGAAGGGGCTTTTTTTAGCTTAGAAAATATACTTTCTAATTTATTTGTTAAATTTTCAAACATTTATAATCACACAACAACTATCGCACTAGTGGGCGAACCCTCGCTGACTAGTGTCGATCCCTTTATTTCTAAAGGCACCGCAAA
>MDSV01152232.1_pt1 | contig 43610 bp, 41 predicted proteins | sample 810851 | NCBI WGS metagenome assembly MDSV01 (sample SAMN05326640, study PRJNA326480) | marine metagenome | isolation source: seawater | place: Atlantic Ocean: North East | collected 2012
TGTTTACCTAAATAATCATTCATATAATGTATGGAGTTATTAATGTCTAACTTGTATTCAACTAAATCTTTTAATTCAGTATTCATTTTTTTTATACTATCTTGAACCATATTTTTGTAATTTTAATTCTCTAAAATAAAAAAATTGAATCTAACATTCCAAAAATTTCTAGTTTCTTTTATTACAAAAAATGGTTCTAAAAGGATACAAAAAGAATCTAAAAATGCTATTTACATACAATATAAAATACTCAACTATCTTCTTAAGAAAGCAAAATTTACATCATTTGGCAAAGAATACAATTTCAATAAAATAAAAACATATAACGACTTTAAAATATCAATACCGGTAAGAAATTATGAGGAATTTTTTCCATATATAAATAGAATAAGGAATGGTGAGCGTAATATATTATGGCCTCAAAAAATAAAGTGGTTTGCAAAATCATCTGGAACAACAAATAATATTAGTAAGTATATACCTGTTTCAAAAGATGCATTGTATGATTGCCACTTTAAAGCAGGCAAAGATATGATATCAATTTATAATAATAATTTTCCAGCAAAGAATATCTATAATGGAAAAGGGATAATGCTTGGAGGCTCAATTAATACAGCAAATCAGAAAGATTATATTGATGGTGATTTGTCCGCAATTCTAATACATAAATTCCCTTTTTGGGTTAACAAACATAGGGTCCCAGACATTGAAACATCTTTAATGCAAAATTGGGAATTAAAATTAGAAAAAATTGTTAATCAATCTATTAAAGAAAATATTACAAATCTAACCGGTGTACCTTCTTGGATGCTGATTTTACTTAAAAAAGTTCTTGAAGTAAGTAAGAAGAAAAATATATTAGAAGTATGGCCAAATTTAGAAGTATATTTTCATGGTGGAGTAAATTTTGAGCCTTACAGAGAACAATTTAACACAATGATTCCGTCTAAATCAATGAATTATTTGGAAGGGTACAATGCTTCTGAAGGTTTCTTTGCAGTGCAAGATAAAAATCCATCAGAAGGAATGCTTTTATTAATAAATCACGGGATATTCTATGAATTCCTTGAGGTTAATAAATTGAATAATTCAGAAAAGAATATAATCAACATAGACAATGTGCAACTAGATATTAATTATGCTATTATAATTACTACAAATTCCGGGTTATGGCGATATATGATAGGAGATGTTATAAAATTTACATCTATTAGTCCATACAGAATTAAAATTGTAGGAAGGACAAAAAGTTTTATAAATACATTTGGTGAAGAATTAATGGTGCATAATACAGATAAAGCAATATTAGAAACTTGTAAGAAATTAGGTTGTCAAATTATTGAATACACGGTCTCCCCTATATATATAAGTACTAAATCAGGTGGTCATCAATGGTTTATTGAATTTGAAAAAAAGCCCGAAAATTTAACAGATTTCATTAATTTATTAGATAAAAATTTAACATCAATAAATTCAGATTACGCGGCAAAAAGATTTAAAAATTTAATACTCAAAAAACCAGAAATTATTTGTTTAGAAAATAATGAATTTTATATCTGGTTAAAGAATAATAATCGATTAGGAGGTCAAATAAAAATACCGAGACTTAATAATGATCGAATGTTTGCTGAAGAGATTCTATCAATACATAGAAGTTTTCAACAAAATGAATAGCATAATGATATTATTTTTTTCACTCTAAATAACTTTTTTATTTTAGTAAAAAAAAAATATGCATATAGCTATAGCGGGAAATATTGGATCAGGGAAAACAACACTAACTACAAAAATTTCAAAACATTACAAATGGGAAGCTCATTATGAAGATGTAGAGAATAATCCGTACCTAAATGATTTTTATAAAGACATGCAGAGATGGTCATTTAATCTTCAAGTCTATTTCTTGAATAGCAGATTCCGACAAGTTATCAATATAAGAGAGAGTGGAAAAAAATATATACAAGATAGAACAATTTATGAAGACGCATACATTTTTGCTCCAAATCTTCATTCGATGGGATTAATGAGCACAAGAGATTTCGAAAATTATATGCAAATATTTAATCTAATGGATGAATTTATACAAAGTCCTGATTTGCTAGTATATCTAAGAGCATCTGTACCAACATTAGTTGATCAAATACAAAAAAGAGGTAGAGATTATGAAAATAGTATTCGACTAGATTATTTAACAAGACTTAATGAGCGCTATGAGGCATGGGCAGATGAGTATAAAAAAGGGGAAATGTTAATAATAGATGTTGACAATATTAATTTTGCAGATCAAGAAGAAGATCTAGGAAAAATTATAGAAAAAATTGATGGAGAAATTAATGGCCTTTTCTAATCAATTCTTTTTACCTTTTATATCTATTAATAATGGCTCTTTATCTAATACATCTAACATTGGTAATTGTATTGCTAATGTGCCATAAAAAGCTATATTTTCATCGCCCAAAGTTGAATAATATAATTGTGCATCATATTTATTTTCTCCTATCTTAGCAATACCAATATTTTGCATTCTAAATTTATTTGATTTTTCTAATAAATTAGCAAACTCTTCAGAAGCTGAAAAAACTATATTATTTCCATTAATATATTTTTGAACTGCATCGCATAATCTTAAATTATTTTCAGTAGAACAATACATGTCTTGAGATATCTCAATAGTTAAAATATTTAAATCTTCATTTTCTTCGTGAATATTATATACAAAATCTATGACCTTTGCATGAAACAAAGACTCTTTATTTGTAATGTTTAAAGAATTTTCGGAATTCACTAAACTACTTTCTTTATTACTAGATTCATTTGAATTATTACATGAAATAATAATTGATGAAAAAAAAGCAACAAATAATATGTTTCTTAGAATATTCATAAAACAATTTTAAATTATAACGATGATGCTATCACTAAAGCAACAACTGAAATTAACTTCAATAGAATATTTAATGATGGTCCAGAAGTATCCTTAAATGGATCTCCTACTGTATCTCCAACAACAGCTGCTTTATGAGCCTCTGTACCTTTTCTTCCTTCTTCTTCGATCATCTTTTTTGCATTATCCCATGCTCCTCCAGCATTTGATTGAAAAATAGCCATTAAAACACCACAAGAAGTTACTCCTGCAAGCAATCCTCCAAGCATTTCAGCTCCGCCGAAAAATCCAATAAAAACAGGTACAGCAATAGCTAATAAACCTGGCATAACCATTTCTTTAATTGATGCTTTAGTAGATATATCGACACACTTATCATATTCTGCTAAACCATCAGCCGCATCAAAAATCTTTCTATCTGCATCAGTAGCTTTGGTCATGTCTGAATTATATTTATTCATAACTTTTAATGCAGCCTTCAGTTCTGGTATATCTCTAAATTGTCTTCTAACTTCTTCAATCATTGCCATGGCAGCTCTTCCTACCGCATTCATAGATAATGCAGAAAACACAAAAGGCAACATTGCTCCTATTAATAGTCCGGCCATTACAATAGGATTTGAAACATCAATAGTATCAATACCTGCAGTTTGCATAAATGCTGCAAAAAGTGCTAATGCCGTAAGTGCTGCAGATGCAATTGCAAAACCTTTTCCAATTGCTGCAGTAGTATTACCTACTGCATCTAACTTATCAGTCCTTTCTCTTACTTCAGGAGGTAACTCTGTCATTTCTGCAATACCACCAGCATTATCTGATATTGGACCATATGCATCTACAGCTAACTGAATACCTGTATTAGCTAACATTCCAACAGCGGCAATAGCTATACCATACATTCCAGCAAAATAATGAGATACCATAATGGCAGTTGCTATTAATAAAATAGGAATCGCTGTAGACATCATTCCAACACCTAAACCAGATATAATTGTTGTAGCTGCTCCTGTTTCAGATTGTTCTACAATGGACTTTACAGGTTTTGTTCCTGTTCCTGTATAATATTCTGTAACCTTACCTACTGCCAATCCTGCGATTAATCCAGATAAAGTAGCATAAAAAACTCCAATCGATGTATATGTCAAACCTTTAAATTCCCATGATCCAGGCAACATATTATCAATAATAAAATATGATGCTATTAACATTAAAAATGCAGATCCAAACTCACCAATATTTAATGCTTTATGAGGAGAACCCCCATCTTTAACTTTTACAAAAAATGTACCAATAATTGACATTACAATTCCTATAGCTGCTAAAACTAATGGTAAATATACTGCCCCTAATTCTTCATATCCAATTGCAAAAGCAGACCCTAATACCATAGCTCCTATTATAGATCCTACATATGATTCAAAAAGATCTGCTCCCATTCCTGCAACATCTCCAACATTATCGCCAACATTATCTGCTATAGTAGCAGGATTTAGGGGATGATCTTCTGGTATACCAGCTTCTACTTTACCAACCAAATCAGCTCCAACATCAGCAGCTTTAGTATATATACCACCTCCCACTCTAGCAAATAAAGCTATAGAAGAAGCTCCTAATGAAAAACCAGAAAGCACATTTAATACAACTGTTGTGTTTTCATACATGCCTTGATATAAAAATAGCAATGAACTTAAGCCTAGAACACCTAATCCAACAACTCCTAACCCCATAACAGATCCACCTGAAAATGCAACCTCTAATGCTTTTGCAAGTGATGTTCTAGCTGCCTGAGTAGTTCTAACGTTAGCTTTAGTAGCAACACGCATTCCAATGAAACCAGCTAGTGCAGAACAAATAGCACCTACTACAAAAGATAATGCAAGCATGCCAGATGAAATATGTACACCATCTTGCATATCTGTTTTCCCTTTGAAGTATAAAAGAACTGAAACAGCTAAGACAAATATCGATAACAACTTATATTCAGCTTTTAAAAATGACATTGCTCCATCAGATATATTTTTTGCAATTCTTTTCATCTTTTCATCTCCTTCATCCTGTTTTGCAACCCAACTATTTTTAAAGAATACAAAAACTAAAGCTAAGATTCCAAAAATTGGAAGGTAATTTATAATGATTTCCATAATTTATTTAATTTATATTGTTAATATGTTTAAAGTTCGCAAAAATAATATTTTTATGCAATAATAAGTGATAAATTTTAGATAACTTAATGTTATTTATATGAAAAAAGATAATATTATATTATCTGTTTTTGTTAGTTTTGCTATGTCGATTAACTGAAAAAAATAAAGTATGAATATTGTAGTGTGTATTAGTAGTGTGCCAGATACAACAACAAAGATAAATTTTACTAATAATAATAGTGAACTTAATCAGGAAGGTATACAATTCGTTATAAATCCATATGATGAATTTGGACTTACCAAAGCTATGTTTCTTAAAGAAGCTAATGGTGGCACTGTTACTGTAATAAATGTTGGGACTAATAAAAATGATCCTGTAATTAGAAAATCATTAGCAATTGGTGCTGATAAAGCAATAAGGATAAATTCAAAACCTACAGATAGTTACTCAACAGCAAATGAAATCGCTCATTATCTTAAAAATAATCCTGCTGATTTAATAATTGCAGGAAGAGAATCAATTGATTACAATGGTGGTGCTGTCCCGGGAATCCTCGCAGAATTACTTGATATTCCTTTAATTAATGCTTGTATTGGATTAGATATTATTGATGAAGGTGTAAAAGGAATAAGAGAAACTGAAGGTGGAAAAGAGACAGTTGCTGCAAAATTACCCTTGATTATTGGAGGGCAAAAAGGATTAGTTCAAGAATCTGAGTTAAGAATACCTAATATGAGAGGCATAATGCAAGCAAGAACAAAACCATTAGAAGTTATTGAGCCTGTCACTAATGGAGAATCATTTACAAAGTCTATAACATTTAAGAAACCCGATGCAAAAAACACTTGCAAAATAATTGATAAAGACGATGTGAAAGAACTAGTTAATTTATTACAAACAGAAGCTAAAGTTATTTAAATTTATTTATTATGTCTATTTTAGTATACGCAGAAAATTGGAATGGTTTATTCAGAAAGAGTACATTTGAAGCAGTTTCATATGCAAACGAAATTGCAAAATTAACTAATAGCGATTTAATAGCTATTTCGATAGGGCAAGTAGAAAAATCAGAGCTAGAAAAATTAGCAAATCATGGTGTGGATAAAATATTCTCTTACATAAATATAGACAAGGGTGATAGTCAAGCTATTTCTAATGCTTTTGAAAAATATACATTAGATTCTAAATATATTATTTTTTCAAATACGTATTCTGCAAAAATGATTGCACCTAGATTATCTGCAAAGTTAAAAATTGGCCTAGTTAGTAATGCAATATCAATTCCTGAAAATTTCACTCCTTTGATTGTTCAAAGAAAATCATTTTCATCAAAAGCCATTGAAAATATTGAAGTAGAAACAAATAAAGCAATTATATCAATTACTCCAAATTCTTATAAAATAATCATTGAAAATAAAGAGGCTACAATAGAGACCATAGAAGAAGCAATAAAAGGAAATATATCTATTATAAATAGAGAGAAAAATCAAGAAAAAATTTCATTATCAGAAGCAAATATTGTAGTATCTGCTGGTAGAGGATTAAAAGGTCCTGAAAATTGGAAAATGATAGAAGAATTAGCAGATTCTCTTGGTGCTGCAACAGCATGTTCAAAACCAGTATCTGATATAGGATGGAGACCTCACTCTGAACATGTAGGTCAAACAGGAAAAGCTATCGCTCCTAATCTTTACATTGCAATTGGTATATCTGGAGCAATTCAACACCTAGCAGGTGTAAATTCTTCAAAAGTTATAGTCGTTATTAATACAGATCCTGAAGCTCCATTTTTTAAAGCTGCAGATTATGGAGTTGTAGGGGATGCTTTTGAAGTTGTTCCTAACTTAATAAAATATATTAAAGAAGCAAATCTTTAAAATTGAAATTAATTCAATTAGATATATCAGCTATCAGGCAAAGCGACTCTCAAAATAATGCTTATGTACTATTATTGCATGAAACTAATGGCTCAAGACAACTACCAATAGTTATTGGATGGTGTGAGGCAAGAGCTATTGCTATTGCCTTAGATGGTTCTCAAGAACCTGGAAGACCACTAACACATGATTTATTTAAAACATTCAGTGATCAATATAATATTATAGTAGAAAAAATTGTGATACACACATTAGTAGAAGGTATATTCCATTCTGCTTTTTACTGTAGACATAAAGAAACAGGAAAAGAAGCGATAATTGATGCTAGAACTTCAGATTCAGTTGCCTTAGCAATTAGATACTCATGTCCTATTTTTACTCATGAAGACATATTAAAAAGAGCTGGTATAATTATTAAACGTATAGACGAAAAAAAAGAACAAATTAATACTGAAAAAGATTCAAGCAATAAAAAAGAAAATATTTCTTCGTATAGCTTAGATAAGTTAAATACATTATTAAAAGAAGCTATACAAAAAGAAAACTATGAAATTGCATCTAAATTAAGAGATGAAATTAATAAAAGGAAAAAGAAATGAAAAAATTTTTATTTATTTCTGTGATTTTCACTATTTCTTTCTCTTTAAATGCTAACAACATAGAAGGAAAATGGTTTTTTGAAAGCATACTGTTAGAAAATAATTTATCCTCTAATAATTTAAAACCCATTGCAAAAGAAGATTTTATAGAAATAAAATCTGATAATTCATTTTCTTATTCGCTTACAAAAGTCCCATTATTTGCAACAGGATCCTGGGAATTAAAAAATGATTTCTTATTACTTAATTATATACTACCCAGTGATACAACAAGAAAATATAAAATAAAAATAGAAGATCAAATTTTAATTCTTAATGAAAATGGAGTTAATTATACATTTAAAAAACAACATCTTTTAATCCCTTTAGAGGGTTTTTCAATGAAATCTATACTCAGAGGTATTTTAGGTATAATTAGTTTATTATTTATAGCACTATTATTTAGTAGAAACAGAAATGCGATAAATTGGTCTTTAGTTTTAAAAGGATTAGGATTACAATTTTTATTTGCTATTTTAATTCTCAAAACTCCTTTTGTGTCAGATTTTTTTGAATTTATTGGAAAAATTTTCACTAAAATTATCTCATTTACACAAGAAGGCACTTTATTCTTATTTAGCTCTTTTGGAAAAGGAATCATTGAATCTCCTTTAGAAAATTTTGCAATAATGATTTTACCTACAGTCATCCTTTTTTCAGCATTAACATCACTCTTTTACTATTGGAGAATTATTCCTAAAATAGTGCATTTTTTTGCTTATCTTATGAAAAGAACTATGAATCTTTCTGGTCCAGAAAGCGTAGCAGCAGCAGGTAATATATTTTTAGGACAAACTGAATCACCATTATTGGTAAAGCCGTATTTAGATAAAATGACTATTTCTGAAATATTATGCCTTATGAGTGGAGGTATGGCAACCATTGCAGGTGGCGTTTTAGCTGCGTATATTGGCTTTCTGGGTGGATCAAATCCGCAAGAACAAATTTTATTTGCTAAACATTTAATTGCAGCATCTGTCATGTCTGCACCTGCAGCAATTATAGCTTCTAAAATATTACTTCCTGAAGAAAATATATTCAATACAAAAATTGAAATTTCACAAAAAGAAATTGGTTCTAACGCATTAGAAGCAGTTTCAAATGGAACTAAAGATGGTCTTAAATTAGCAGTTAATGTTGCAGCTATGTTATTAGTTTTTATTGGACTAATGTCTATGGGTAATTATATTTTATTTAAAATTGGTGATTGGACAGAATTAAATTCTTGGATTTCTAACAACACAAATTATTCAAAATTTTCATTTAATTTAATTTTGGGCTATATTGGAGCACCAATTGCATGGTTAATGGGTGTATGTAAAGAAGACATGTTTCTTGTAGGGCAATTGTTAGGAGAAAAAACTGTTTTAAATGAGTTTGTTGCTTATGTTTCATTGGGTGAAATGAAAAACAACGGTTTTTTCTTTGAAGAAAAATCAATTATAATTGCAACATACATATTATGTGGATTTGCTAACTTCGCCTCAATAGGTATACAAATTGGAGGAATTGGAGCGATAGCTCCAAAAAGAAGGAAAGATTTATCATCTCTAGGAATATTAGCTCTTATAGCAGGAACATTAGCATCATTATTTACAGCAGTAGTTGTAGGAATTATTTTATAATACAATATATATGAAACAATATCTAGATTTAATGTCACATGTTTTGGCAGAAGGAGTTGAGAAAAAAGATAGAACAGGTACTGGAACTAAAAGTGTTTTTGGTTATCAAATGAGATTTGACCTATCAAAAGGGTTCCCTTGTATAACAACAAAAAAACTACACTTAAAATCTATAATTCATGAATTATTATGGTTTCTAAAAGGAGAAACTAACATCAAGTACTTAAAAGAAAATGGAGTTCGTATATGGGATGAATGGGCAGATGAAAATGGAGACCTAGGTCATGTTTACGGATATCAATGGCGTAGCTGGCCAACCCCAGACGGAAAGCATATTGATCAGATCTCTCAAATAATAGATACTATTAAAAATAATCCAAATAGTAGAAGAATTATAGTAAGTGCTTGGAATGTTGGAGAAATAGAAAAAATGGCACTACCTCCTTGTCATGCTTTTTTTCAATTTTATGTTGCTAATAATAAATTATCATGTCAATTATATCAGCGTAGTGCCGATATATTTCTAGGAGTACCTTTTAATATCGCTTCGTACGCACTATTAACAATGATGGTTGCACAGGTATGTGGATTAAAAGCAGGTGATTTCATTCACACATTAGGAGATGCTCATATATATAGTAATCATTTCGAACAAACTAATATGCAATTAAAAAGAGAATGTAAAAAATTACCAAAAATGAAAATTAACCCAAAAGTAAATAACATATTTGATTTCACAATTGATGACTTTCAACTTGTAAATTATGACCCTCATCCTCATATTAAAGGAAAAGTAGCGGTATAATGGCAAAAATAACTGTCTTAGGTTCTGGCCTCGTTGGAAGTGTAATAGCAAAAGATTTGGCAAAAAAACATGAAATATCTGCAATAGATATTTCTAAAAGTAATTTATCAAAAATTAGAAATACAAAAAACATTAAAACAATTTGCGCAGATATTTCTAATAAGAAAAAATTACATAATCTTATTAAATCATCTGATTTAGTAATAGGTGCTGTGCCTGGATTTATGGGATATAAAATGATGAAAGATGTAATAGAAGCTAAAAAAAATATCGTAGATATATCTTTTTACCCAGAAGATCCTTTTAAATTAGATGAATTAGCAAAATCAAATAATGTAGTAGCTGTTATGGATTGTGGTGTTGCTCCTGGTATGGGTAATATTATATTAGGTCATCACGATAAAAAAATGAAAATAAATAGTTATGAATGTTTAGTTGGAGGTCTTCCTTTTAAAAGAATTTGGCCATATGAATATCAAGCTGTTTTTTCTCCGATAGATGTAATTGAAGAATACGTTAGGCCTGCAAGATTTATTGAAAACTCTAATCTAGTAGTTAGGGAAGCTTTATCAGATCCTGAACTAGTACATTTTGATAAAATAGGAACATTAGAAAGCTGGAATTCTGATGGCTTAAGAAGTCTTATACATACTATGCCGCATATCCCTAATATGATTGAGAAAACATTAAGGTATCCTGGATGTATTGAATATTTAAAAGTGTTGAGAGAAAGTGGTTTTTTCTCTTATGAGGAGATTGATGTAAAAGGACAAAAAATTAGACCTATTGATTTAACATCTAAACTTCTATTTCCTAAATGGGAAATGAAAAGTGGAGATAAAGATTTTACAATTATGCGTATTATAATTAAAGGAATAGAAAATGGTTCTCAAGTAACTTACGAATATAATTTATACGACAAATACCAACAAAATACAATATCTATGGCAAGAACTACTGGCTTTACATGTACAGCTGTTGCAAACTTAATTGTTGACAAAAAATATGATAGAGTAGGGATTTCTCCGCCGGAATATTTAGGAAATCATTTTATAGAAGTAAAAAAATATTTAGAAGAAAGAAATGTTAATTATAATATAGAAAAAAGATGATAGCATCTATAATTGTTGCGACTTCAAATAATAATGTGATCGGTAAAAACAATGATCTAATTTGGCATATGCCAAATGATATGAAATTTTTTAAAGATACTACTAAAGGTCACCATGTTATTATGGGAAGAAAAAATTTTGAATCTATACCTCATAAGTATAGCCCATTACCAAATAGAACCAATATTGTTATAACAAGAAAAAAAAACTATAAAGCCGAAGGTTGTATTGTGGTTAATTCAATTCAAAATTCTTTAATGATAGCAGAAGAAAATAATGAACAAGAAGCGTTTATAATTGGAGGTGGTCAAATTTATGAGATGTCTCTAAAATTAGATATTGTTAATAAAATATATTTAACTAGAATTGACGCAGAGTTTGATGGTGACACATTCTTTCCTGAACTAGACAATAAGAAATGGAGAGAAACAGCCAGAAGAAAATGTAAAAAAGATAAAAATCACAAATACAACTATGATTTTATTACTTTTGAAAGAATTTAAAAATACTTTGCGATGAAAATAAACACCCTACTTTATATGTTATTAATCATTTCTTTTATTTCATGTAAAGATAGCAATATTATCAACCCTCCTAAACAATTCAATACTCATACCACTGAAAATCACTTATTTACTGAATCTATATTTAATAAGATTGAATTAATCATTATGCAAGCTTTTGTCGATAATGATATTGTTAAAAACAATATTTTATATACGTTTATTGATAATGACCCTACAAATAGTGACACATTAATAATTGATTTTGGCAACGGTATTCCCTCCGCTTCGATATCAATGGGTAGTCAAATAACAGGAAAATTAATTATTGATTATACAGGAAATTATCTTGAAACAAATTTTACAGGAAATATTTCTTTTGATGACTATAAAATAAATCAAACAGGTATACAAGGAGAGATGACTATAGAAAACCTAGGTGGTAATTTTTATAGTATAGACGTCTTAAACGGTCTAATATCAACCAATGAGGGTACTATTGATTGGAATTCAAATAAAACAAAGGAATGGACAGAAGGTTTTTCAACACCTAATAACATTTATGATGATAAATATTTGTTAACTGGTAAATCTGATGGCAATGCAACCAATAATACTGCATTTTCTGCAATAATTAGCTCACCATTAAACATATCTATTTCATGTATTACTTCTTCAGCATGCTTAATAATTAATGGAGAAACTACTATTAAACCAGAAAACTATACTGAAAGATCTGTTGTTTATAATAATGAAGAAATAGAAAATTGTGATTGTGAAGTTAATGTTAGTAATGAAAACAATAGCTTATCATTAATAATTGAGAATTAAGCAGCTTGTAATTTTTTTAACGAAAGTTTCTTTAGCTTAGATTCAACATAATCGGTTGATATCTTCACATCTTTTTTTTGTTTTAATATTTCAGATGGATATTCATACATGGCATCCATCATAATTGCCTCACAAACAGATCTTAAACCTCGGGCTCCTAATTGTAATTCTATTGATTTCTCTACAATTAACTCTAATGAATTTCGTGTAAATGTAAGATTAATACCATCCATTTCAAACAACTTCTTATATTGTTTTATTAAAGCGTTTTTAGGTTCAGTAAGAATTTTTCTTAACGCTATTTTATCCAAATGTTTTACATGAGTAACAACCGGCATTCTTCCAATTAATTCAGGTATTAAACCAAAAGATTTTAAATCTCTTGCAGAAACATATTGTAAAATATTATTAGAGTCTATACTCAGATCATCTTCAGATTTAAATCCAATTGATCTTGTATTTAATCTTCTTGAAATATATTTTTCTATACCATCAAAAGCTCCGCCACTAATAAACAAAATATTTTTTGTGTCCAAAGAAATCATTTTTTGATCTGGATGTTTCCTCCCTCCTTGAGGAGGCACATTTACAATAGTTCCTTCTAATAATTTCAACATTGATTGTTGCACTCCTTCTCCACTAACATCACGAGTAATTGATGGATTGTCACTTTTTCGAGCTACCTTATCTATCTCATCTATAAAAACAATTCCTCGACTTGCTTTTTCTACATTATAATCTGCAGACTGTAATAGTCTAGTCAATATACTTTCAACATCTTCTCCAACATAACCAGCTTCTGTTAAAACTGTCGCATCAGCTATACAAAAAGGAACATCTAATAATTTAGCAACAGATTTAGCAATTAAAGTTTTACCAGTACCTGTTGGTCCTACCAAAATTACATTTGATTTTTCTATTTCGACTTCATTAGTTTTTACTGAATCGTACAGCGAAATTCTTTTGTAGTGATTATATACCGCAACCGAAATAATTTTTTTAGCTTCTTCTTGTCCAATTACAAATTCATCTAAATGTTTTTTTATTTCTTTTGGCTTAACAATCTTAAAATCATTGTTTACAGATTCTTTTGAAATAATATCTTTTTGAACTATTTCATATGCTTGTTCAATACATAAATCACAAATATGTGCGAAATTACCAGCAATAAGAACATTTGTATCCTGTTTATTTTTGGAACAAAATGAACATTTTACTATATCCTCAGCTGACATTATTTATTTCTTTGTAAAACTTCATCTATCATACCATATTCTTTTGCCTCATCAGCAGTCATCCAATAATCTCTATCACTATCTTTCCAAACATCATCGTATGATTTTCCAGAATGATTCGATATAATTTCAAACAATTCTTTCTTTAGTTTTTGGATTTCACGAGCAGTAATTTCGATATCGGAAGCTTGTCCTTGTGCTCCTCCAAGTGGTTGATGTATCATAACTCTAGAATGCTTAAGAGCTGTTCTTTTTCCTTTTTCTCCAGCGCATAATAATACTGCACCCATAGATGCTGCCATTCCAGTGCATATAGTAGAAACATCTGGTTTAATATATTGCATTGTGTCATAAATTCCTAATCCAGCATAAACCCCTCCTCCAGGTGAATTTAAATATATTAAGATATCTTTTTCTGGGTCAACTGATTCAAGAAAAAGTAATTGAGCTTGTATAATATTTGCAACATAATCATTGATAGGTACTCCTAGAAAAATAATGCGGTCCATCATTAATCTAGAAAAAACATCCATACTTGCGATATTCATCTGTCTTTCCTCAATAATCGTTGGTGAGATATAATTAGCATAAATTGAAGAAAAATTATTAAGATGAAGACTGCTTATTCCTTTATGTTTTGTTGCGTATTTTTCAAATTCTTTTTTGTAATTCATAATTACATTTTTTTATTTTTTTCTGATGCTAATTTAATAAAATCATCGTAAGTAATTGATTTTTTATTCAATTTGAAATTTTCTTTATAAATCTTTAATGTTTTTTGATCAAACAATTGATTATATATCTTTTTCTTTTCTTCTTCATTTTTAAGAATATTATTTGCTATATCTGCTAATTGCTTATCCTCAGCTTCAGGCTGCCCATACTGTTTCATTTGCATAGCGACTAACTGCTTAGTGTAAGACAAACTATCTTCATTTGTAACCTTAATATTGTACTGTTCTAAAATTTTATTTTCTATTAACTGCCATTTTAAACTTTTAGAATACATATCATATTCTTTATCTATTAATTCAATAGTTAATGGTTTTTCTGAAGTTTTTAATAACCAATGCTTAAGAAATTGGTCTGGCAAACTTAATTTTAACTTATCTAACATATAGGTTACCACATCATTCTTCAACATTCTATCACTTTCTCCAACAAACTGATTTTCTGCCTCTTCTTTAATCTTTTTTCTAAAATCCTTTTCATTTTTAACATTATCTTTCCCATATACCTTATCAAATAGATCCTTGTCATATTTTGCTGGTGTCAACCTATTTATATTCTTAACAGTAAATTGAAAATCTGTAGAAGTTAAATTACTTAGTTCATCCTTACTTATATTAAGCATTGATGATAAATCTGCATGATTTTTAAAAGCCTTAATAACATTGACTATTAGACTTTTTTCTTTTTTTATTCCAATAAACTTGCTTAATATTTTTTTATCTGAAATAAAATCTAAAGAAACAGTTGCCTCATTCTTTATACCGTCATTCAATAAATCTCCTTTTTCGTCAACCTGATGAATTGAACATAAAATTAAATCACCTTTTTCTGCAATTTCTGGGTGTTTCATTTCACCATATCTTCTCGCTACATCTTTACAATAACTATCAACAAGCTTTTTATCTGCTTTTATTACAAAATAATCTATTTTATCTTTAGTTGAAATATTTATTTCAAAATCAGGTGCGAGCCCTACTTCATATTTTAAAATAAATTCTTCATCTTTTTCCCAATCTATCTTATTATCTTCTATTGGCATTGGAGAGCCAAGTACTCTTAACTTTTTTGTTGTAATATGCTTGTATAATTCATCTTGCACTAATTTGTTGACCTGATCAACTAAAACTGAAGTACGATATTTTTTATTTATAATAGACATTGGTGTTTTCCCTTTTCTAAATCCAGGAATCACAGATGTTTTTTTATAATCTTTTAATATTTTTTCAACTTTTTCATTATAATCATTTAATGAAATATTAACAGTAATAGTTGCTAATAAATCCTTTGTTTTGCTTTGTGTAATTTTCATGATCTATTTAATTTTAAAAAGAAGTGGCAAACATACATTAATTTATAAAGAAAATTAATTGTTAATTATGAAATAAAAAGAGAGCAATATTATTGCTCTCTTTATTGTGCGGGTAAAGGGAGTCGAACCCCCACGCCTCACGGCACTAGATCCTAAGTCTAGCGTGTCTACCAATTCCACCATACCCGCAAAATGGAAAGCAAATATATTACTTTTTAACATTTATGCATAAAAGCGCATATAAAGATTTTATAGACCATATTTTAATTAATTTTGTTTTTTGAATCCAAAAAAATAAAAATATGAGTTTATCAGTAAAAGGAAAATTAACTAGGAAATTAAGTGTTGAAAGCGGAACCTCCAAAGCGGGCAATGAATGGAAAAAACAATCTTTTGTTCTAGATACAGGATCTCAATATAATCCAGAAATTTGTTTTCAATTATTTGGAGAAGAAAAAATAGAAATGTTAAACCATCATGAAGAAGGGAGTCAAATTGAGGTTTCTTTTAATCTTTCTTCTAGAGAATATAATGGCCGGTATTTTCATAATGTAGATGCATGGAGAATTGAAAGTTTAAATAATACTTCATCTGCTGAAATTCAAGAAGCTCCGGAATTTAATCCTTCAGCTGAAGAAGAAGACGATTTACCATTCTAAAATGCAGTTTGCAAAGAAAATAGAATCTATTTTCAAAAAAACTTTACCTGCTCCTTTTACTATTGCTGTATTACTAACCTTTACTACTATAGTATTAGCTCTTTTTATAACAGAAAATACTCATACAAAATACAATATCATAAATATATTAGAATTCTGGGAAAGAGGTATATGGCATCCTCCATTATTAGTCTTTGCAATTCAAATGATGTTAATGCTAGTTCTTGGACATGTTTTAGCAATAACCAAACCTATTAATTTTATAATTAATAGATTCACTTCATACTGTACTAATACTGCTAAATCTGCATCTATTATAACATTTTTTACATTATTAGTATCTTTTTTTAATTGGGGTTTAGGATTAATTTTTGGTGCGATATTTGCACGTAAAGTAGGTGAATTTGCAACCAAAAACAATATAAAAATTAATTATCCTCTAATTGGAGCTGCTGGATATTCAGGTCTTATGGTATGGCATGGTGGTATATCAGGATCCGCTCCGATTAAGATTGCAGAAGAAGGACACTTCCTAGCTAATAAAATTGGCGTAATATCACAATCTGAAACTATATTCTCAAGTATGAATATAACACTTAGTATTATTTTATTAATTACACTTCCTCTTTTAATGTATTGGTTAGGAAGTAATTCAAAAGAAAAAAATATTAAACTGACAATTTCAGAAAACAAAAAATATAATAAAACTATCTATGGTGCTGAAAAATTGAATCATTCAAATTTAATAGCTTATTTATTTGGAGGAATCATATTATTATTTGCCTTTTATAAAGCATTTATTTTACCTGATAAAATATCAACAAGTATTATTACTCCTAATTATATTAATCTTGTCTTACTTGGATTTGGGATTGTATTTCATCAAAACTTCTATAATTTCCTTAAAGCTATAGACAATGCAATTAAGGGTGCCTCTGGAATATTAATACAATTTCCATTATATTTTGGAATTATGGGTATTATGAAAGATGCTGGCATGGTTCAAATTATGTCCGATTTTTTTGTAAATATATCTAATGAAGTGACATTCCCTATTTTTACCTTTATAAGTGCAGGTGTTGTGAATATTTTTGTGCCTAGTGGAGGAGGACAGTGGGCTATACAAGGTCCTATTATTATAGATGCTGCCTCACAACTAGGAGTAAGTATTCCAAAAAGTGTCATGGCTCTTGCGTATGGAGATCAGATTACTAATATGTTACAGCCATTCTGGGCATTACCTCTACTTGGAATTACTGGATTAAAAGCAAAAGAAATATTACCTTTTACGCTAATATTATTAATTGCAGGATCTGTTATCTTTATAGGAGGATTATTGGTATTTTAAATAATTGAAAATCAATATGTTATTTTTTTTTGTTAATATTGTATGATATTAACCAAACAATGAAAAAATGAAAAAAATCTTATACTTATTCTTAGTACTTCCTTTGTTATTCTCTTCTTGCGCAAAAGAAGAAGGTTGTACTGACGCTCTTGCTGTTAATTATAATGGGGATGCTGAAGAAGATGATGGGTCTTGCCTATATACACTTGTTGGATTTTGGGATGTCGAATCAATGGTAGTTGGTGGTGTAGAATATATAGGCACAGCGATAGTAAGTTCAAATACACTTGTAAATTCCGACTTAACAACATTAACAAATACAATATATACTGATGGCACAACTTTAACTGTAAATGGAACTATTAGTATCTCAGGTTCTACAGTAGTCCTGACAAATACTGATATTGGAGAATCATCAACTTGGACTGCTACATTGTTTAATGGATCCTCTTTAGATGTTTATACTTCAAATTTATCAAGTAGTGGTGTAAGTTTAGGTGCTGCTACTGTTAAGTATCGAAAATAATTTTATAGTTGTAGATGCTTGCTAAAAAAGCACTACATTTATTTGTTTAAAGATCGAGGATTTGCTAACTCAGTAGTTACAAAAGCTTTTGGGTTAATAGACTTTATAATATTTAATACAGTCTTCATCTTCCTTCTTGGAATAATACATAAATAGATTCTTACGGCACCATCTCTACCTTCTCCATTTATTACAGTGACAGCATATCCAGCTTCTCTGAGTGGTTCTGCTACACTAGGATCTTTAATAGATGAGAAAACTCTTATCACCATATTACCAACGCCTAAAATATTCTCTATGTAAGAACCAAATATAGTTCCTGCAGAAAAACCTGCAGCATATGAAATAATTAAAACAGGATCATCCAAATCTTTCACTACCTGAGAGATAGCAATTATCCAAATAGCAGATTCTACTAAGCCAATCATTGCTGCATATACTGATCTATTTCTTGCAACAAGCAATGACCTCATTGTACCTAATGTTTGATCTGCAACTCTTAATGAAAAGATAATAAAAGCTGATAAAAATAAATCCATAATATATATTATTTAATATTAATCCCGTACATCAAACGCATCTCTTAATCCATTACCCAACAACATAAACGAAAGCACCAAAAACATAATAGCTAAACCAGGTATGACAGCTAAATAAGCTTTATCCATAATAATGTAAAAATAATGTTCCTTGACCATAGATCCCCAAGAAGCAATTGGAGGTTGGGTTCCTAAGCCTAAAAAAGAAAGTCCTGACTCGATAAGAATTGCAGACGCAAAATTTGCAGCTGAAATAACAATAACAGGACCGAGTACATTAGGAAGAATATGAATAAAAATTATTCTAAAAGGCTTATAAGCTAGCACTTTACCTGCTTGAACAAATTCTAGTTCTCTTATATATAAAACCTGACCTCTTACAATTCGAGCAACTTCAACCCACATAGTAAGTCCGATAGCTACAAAAACCTGCCAAAAACCTTTTCCTAAAGCTAAACTGATTGCTATAACCATCAATAAAGTTGGAATAGACCATATTACATTAACAAACCACATTATGACACTATCAATAAATCCTCTATAATAACCAGCTAATAAACCCAATGTTATTCCAATTATCAATGAAATAAATACCGCTATAATACCAACAGAAAAAGAAATACGAGTACCATGAATCATTCTACTTAACATATCTCTTCCATAGATATCTGTTCCTAACCAAAAAATCTGTTCTGTAATTTGATATTTCCCAATATGCACTTCTTCAATAGTTGATTGATAAGAAAAGTATCTAACTGTATCTTGAAATTCAGTATAAGAAGAGAGTGGTATTCTTTTTACATCACTAATCTTACCAATAAACCATTTTGAAAATAATGAGCGTTGATCTTCTACTGGCATATTTAAATGCAAGAAATTTACTTTAGTTAAAGGTTTTAATTTTGACAGCTCAATATGCATTTCATTGGCCATAGGTGTTCTATCTGGACTTAAAAAAACTGCAAAAACACTAACAAAAAAACAGAACATAATAAATATCAAAGAAAAAAAAGCTAACTTATTTTTCTTTAGCTTATTACAAGCAATTGTATTTAAAGAGTGTTCTGACATTTATTTTTTATATACCCGATTCTTCCAAGTAAAAGAACTAGTAAATGATAAAAATACGATTAATACTACATAAATTGCATATAATAATTCAAAAGGAAAAATCCATTTAATCAAATCCGTTTCTTTAAAAAATCTTAAAACAGAACTCAAAAATAATATATCAACAAGGAATTTGATGGTGTAAAATATCAGTAAAAAAAACACATAATTCTGCGAAAAGAAAGACATAAAAAATAAATATATCAAACCTAGATTTACAAATAAAACAATATATGATGTGTAAATACTTTTCGTGTCTTTATATCTAGTACTCTTAGCAGTCCATCTTTTTCTCTGATTTATAAAATCAGCCAAATTATTCATGCTATTAGTTGTTACAATAGAATCCTCATCTTTAGCAAAAGTGATTGCATTAGAATATTTTTCTTTTGTCTTATGTAAAAGAAAAACATCATCCCCACTGGCCAATTCAACTAAAGATGGATCATTCATTTCTAAAAAAATTTCTTTTCTATATGCCATATTAGCACCATTACAAAAAATTGGGTTATTAATTCCTATAGATCCAGCTCCACTTCCAATTAATGAAAGGAATTCTAACTGTTGCATGTATTGAAAAAAACCTTGCTTTTTATAAAACATAACTGGACCAGAAACTAATTTTATATTTTCATTCTTAAAATAACTAACAATGCTTGTAATCCAATTAGATGAAAAACTACAATCAGCATCTGTTGCTACTATTATATCTCCTTTTGATCTATTAATAGCATGTTTTATAGCATTTTTCTTTCCGTATTCTCCAGTTTTCATGTTAATAATCTTAATAGATGAGGATCCATATTTGTTTAAGAAGTAACCTGTATCATCATCAGAATGGTCATTTACTAAAATAAACTCTATTTTGTCTTTTGGATAATTTTGTGCAACTAAATCATTCATCAATCTTTTCACCTCAGATTCTTCATTTCTTAATGCCACGACAACACTAACTTGTGGAAAATATTTCTCTTTTGATCTGTTAATATTACTCCATCCTATAAAAAATCTAAAAATTAAAAAGATGTATAAAAGAAGTATGAGGAAAATTATTAACAACACTATTTTCTAAAAAATTTAAGAGTAAAAATAAAAAATGTACCTAGTAAAGCTGGTATCAATAAATTAATAATCCAAAGCAAAAAAGTTGCTGTAATAATTCCTGTTGTATTTGCAGATATTAAACCAAAAAGAAAAATAGCAACAGAACCTCTAACTCCAATTTCAGTGATGGCAATTGTTGGGATCAAAGAGACAATAAACAACATACACATAATTAAAACAATTGCATTTAAATAAGTAACGTCTATATCAAATAATTTTAAAAGTATATAAAACTGTAATGTAAAAACAAAATATCTAAAAAAAGAAATTAATAAAATCTTTAATAAATCCAATTTACTATAAAGAGAGAAAACAGCAAGGTACTCATTATACTTTTTAAACCAATTTATTTTATAAAATAAAATTGAAAGATATTTAGTATTCAAAAACAATACTAATAAGAGAATATTAAGTATAACTATTATAAAGATAAACAACAGATATAAATACTTGTTATCAATAAAAAATTGTGAAGCTTCTACTATAAAATTAGGTAGAAATATAAATCCAATTAAACCAAAAAAAATAGTATTAAATAACTGGGACATTGACCCTATTATGGTTATCAATACAGCTTTGATTCTATCTCCTTTCTCAAGACAAAATACTCTTCCAGCATATTCTCCAATTCTATTAGGTGTAAATGTAGAAACGGTAATTCCTGAAAATACTGCTCTGATAGATGTCGTAATACTAATTTCTTCTATCTTATTTATTAAAAACTTCCACTTTAATGCCTCTAAAAACCAGTTTATGAACATCATAAAAATCACTACAATTATTGTAAAATAATTACTGTTAATTTTATCAAGTATATCGAGTGATCTAAAAGAAGTACTCTGTCTAGAGTTAAATTGTTCAAATAAAAAATATAATGCAAATGCTACAATTCCTATTTTTAAAAGAATACTAATCGTTTTTTTACTTAGCATTGTTTAGTTTTGTAATACAATTATACAAAATAACTATTGCATACAGATAAAATTATATTAGGCATTGATCCAGGTACAACAATTCTTGGATATGGTATAATTCATGTACAAGAAAAAGAAATGCAATTAATACAAATGGGTGTCATACATTTATCAAAATTAAGTTCCCATGAATTAAAACTCAAAAAAATATTTGAAAGAACATTACATTTAATTGATAAATATAACCCAGATGAATTATCGGTAGAAGCTCCTTTCTTTGGTAAAAATGTACAATCTATGTTAAAACTAGGAAGAGCGCAAGGGGTAGCAATGTCTGCAGCACTATATAGAGATATACCAATATTTGAATATGCTCCAAAAAAAATAAAAATGTCTATAACTGGTCAAGGGAATGCATCAAAAGAGCAAGTAGCTTCTATGCTACAATCTATGTTAAACATAAAAGAGATGCCAAAACATCTAGACGCTTCAGATGGATTAGCTGCTGCTGTTTGCCATTTCTTTCAAAGAAACAATACTAGTAGTAAAAAAAATTACTCTGGCTGGAATGCATATATAAAAGATAACCCAAAAAAAATTAAATAGCGGATTTAATTTGACTTGCAATTTCAACAAATTCATCATGTGTAAACTTTAATTTTTCTTTTTGAAAATTAATATCTGTAACAGAATTAACAGGTATTAAATGAATATGTGTATGAGGAACTTCTAATCCAATAACAACAATTGCTATACGCTTACATTCAATTGATATATTCATTTTTCGCTCAACATTTTTGGCAAATTCCCATAAATTGATATAATCTTTAGATTCGATATCAAAAATATAATCATATTCTTTCTTTGGTATAACTAAAGTGTGTCCCTTAACTAGAGGAAATGCATCAAGAAAAGCTATATGCTTATCATCCTCTGCTATAATATATGCAGAAATTTCACGTCTAACAATTTTTGAAAAAATCGTACTCAAAATTTATAATGATGAAATGTCAAGAATCTTAAAACAAGCTACACCATTTGGTACCTGAATCTCTGCAATCTCACCAACAGATTTTCCTAATAAGCCTTGACCTATAGGAGATGTAACTGAAATTTTCTTTGCTGCAAAATCAGCTTCAGTTTCAGAAACAATAGAATAAGTCATTTTTAAATTATTATCTATATTAAGTATAGTAACTTTAGTTAATAGGTGTACTGTGGAAGTATCAGTTTGTGTTTCATCTAATACACGTGCATTAGAAAGATCATTTTCTAACTTAGATATTCTTGCTTCTAAAAGTCCCTGGGCTTCTTTTGCTGCATCATATTCTGCGTTTTCTGACAAATCACCTTTATCTCTTGCTTCTGCAATCTGATTAATAATTTTAGGTCTTTCTATAGAGATAAGTTTTCCCAGTTCAGATTTAAGGTTATCATATCCTTCTTGTGTTAAATATATTGTACTCATATAAAAATCCTGTAAATAAAATTAATATCAAAATAATGGATGATAAAACTATAAATTTATCCTAGCTCCTATTGCATGAGATCCTTGAAATGGATTAGTATGTCTATATGAATAATCTAATCCAAATGTAGTTCCATTAACCATAGGTAGTTCTACAGTAAAACCAGCAGATGGACCTCTCAAAGCAGTTGTTCTAGTAGATGGATCTCTTATTCCCTCTTCATATGTATAACCTGTTCTTATCATAAAGATATCCTTGTAAGAATATTCACAACCTAACCTATATTGATCTTTTTGAAATGAATTAGATGTAAATGTTCCTGCACCTGTAAGTCTATGTCTTAGTATATTTACATCATATGAAATACCTATATTTAATAATGCTGGCAACTCAAATTCTGAAGACCTCTGCTCTACAGTCATTTCATAAGTAGGATCTACATATTGCCTAAAAGATAATCCATCACCAGCAAAAGACATTCTTGGACCAACATTCTTTAATGAAATTCCAAATTTTAAATTATCCTTTTCTCCTGTAATATATTGAATACCTGCATCAATAGCTAATCCATTTGCCCCTACATTTGAAATTTGCTCAGAAATCATTTTTATAGTTGCTCCTCCATATATACTATTTGAAAAAATTCTTGCATATGAAAAACCGATATTCATAAATCTAGGAGAATAAGTACCTATTCCTCCATCAGGTAAATCAACAGTTGTTATCTCAATTTCACCAAAATCCATACTCATAATTGACAAACCTAAGACTCCAGATTCTCCGATTTTTTGAGAAAAACCAAATGAACTAATATTACTTACTGCATCATTGGAGCTAAACATTTTAGTACCATATTGCAACCAAGATGTTTGAGTAAAAATAAGTTCTGTCTTTTCTGTAAATGCTAGTCCCGCAACATTTGAAAACATCCCTTCTAATCCTTTTACACCAGCAACATTAGCGTCAGCCCAACCTGAAGTTCTTGCCCATGGATTAATTAGCAATTCTGATGCACCTGCTTGACCTGCTCTCTGAGGATTTCCCGCATAAATATTAAAAGATATTAGCGCAAAAATTAAAAGTACTGGCCTTACTAATTTATTAATTTCTTTCATATCAATAATGTTTATTATCATCTAATCTATAAATTAGAATGTATCAAGGTCTATAGGACGCAATGCCCCAAACCATTTAATTATTTTATCTTTTTCTACAAACTCTCCTTTTTTATCATCCCAATGTTTAACTCTAACATGTATAATATATAATCCACTGGCAATAGGTATACCAAAATCATTCTTTAAATCCCAATCTACAGTTGACATATTATCATCCTTTTCTATTTTTTTAACTAATGTTCCACTTACAGTAAAAATAGAAATAGTTGCCCTTTTAGGTAAATTTGTAATTTTAATTCTATTGTCTAGTTGTGTTGTTTCATATTCAGAATATCCATAATAAGGATTTGGGACAACATTTATTTCTTCAATTGCATCTAATGCTAAATCAGTATTTTTATTTGAAGTATACACTTTAGATGTATTAAAACTATAAGTTGGATTAAAAGAATTTATAGAATTATGTTCAACAACTCTTGCTTCACTACTACCTGAAAAATTTGAAGATGTAGCTAGAAATATCTCACCTGGTTGATATGTGTTTCCATCATGATTTATTTCTTTACCACCCCACTGAGTACCTGAAGTACCTGAAGGCACATTTCTATAAGCTACAACATATGTAAAACCAATAGTTAAATTCATTGAAGTACTCAAAAATTTATTAGAGGAAACTGTTTCATATTGCTTATAAGGTTTGGTAACTCGTAATTTTACTGTAGCATCATTGGGATTAGTACTTGTAGGCATTGTGCTTCCTTGTGCTAATAAAGGTATACCTACCCATGTACAATTTCTAAAAACCTGCCATCTTGCTGTACCATTTGCATCGTCATTAGATAATCTATTGTATATCCAAGCACCTTCATCATAATTAGGAGAGTCATCATTTTTAGATAATGCAGTCTCATTATTTAAGTAATCAGCTGTTGACTTTACCCAAGAAGAACCTCCCATAACATATACAAAATGCTTCCCCCCTAGCAAATAACTAGCTCCAGTAAATTCAGATGGGGAGCCAATTGCAGAACCAAGTGATGGTGGATCCCATTGCGGGAATCCTTCTGAAACAACATTAGATGTTGGATTCCATTTCATATCATTACCATTCTCAGATGTTTGCCATGAATCTTCTGCGAAAATTATATTCAGTCTTTCTCCTGTCTCTAAATCAACTGCATAACCAGGAAACCAACCCATACCAATTGTACCACTTTGATCAGGATTTCCTTCTTTATCAACTGAAGCAGATTGTCTTAGACCCATCTTAGTCTGTCCTCCGATTGATAAATTTTGATCATCTTGCGCTTCTACAATACATACCCTGCTCCATTTATCTTTATCAGATGTAAATACTATATCCACAGAATTAAGATCACGCATATTAACTGAATTAGCATCATGTACCTTTTTATATCCAGGTCCATCATGGAAATATGAAGCATATCTATAAGGTGACCAAGTACCTCCCGTAATCTCAATGGAAAAACTACCAGATCCAAAAGGAACATTAGTATAGGGTACTGTTATCGTTTGTTGAACTGCAGATTCAAATACACCATTTTTATCGTATTCTCCCTGTTCGTCTATTCCATAATCATTTAGCAATGGAGTACCTAATTCTGCTGGATCAGACGCATCATACTCTCCAGCTCTAATCCAATTTAATCCCCATCCCCATAAACTAAAATTATTCTCATCATCTCGATCTGGAACTCCTGTCAACCATCTATCTGAAGAGTTTTTAAATTCTATAGTTCCAGAAATAAAACCATTTTCTGGATTATTTTCATAATCAGCTGCTGGTTGAAGTGCTTGCTTAACACCAACGCTCATACCTAACTCTGGGATATATGTTTGCTTGCCTAATTCTATATTTTGATTACTCAATGCTATTATATCTCCAGATATAGAATCTTCTAATGTCCAACCACCATAACCAGTTACACCTATACTTGGCTGAGTAGTTGGATTATTTAATTTTAACACATAACTACCTTTAGGTATAGCTGCTGGATCCACTACTTTAATATCTACAGGTCCCTTACCAGCTTGGTATGTAGGATATTTGATTTTATACTCACTATTTACATCAAACAAATCATCTAACATATTAGAAATAAGATCTAAATTTTGAGATCCATTTCCTTTTCCTTCTATTCTTGTTACCTCAACACCATCTCCATAGCTAGCATTTAATACTGTTCCAGAAGGTGCAGATAATCTTGGTATTCCTGACTTTACTTTTATATTTCTTCTTCCTCTAATAAAAGGCTGGTTTTTACCATCATATCCTGGAGAATCAGGATCATAAGGATTTGAATTTATTTGTCCTGCATTAAAACCATATGCAATAGCCATAAAATAATAAGTTTTATGATTAACTAATTTTGTGTTACCCAGTGCAAACTTATCATCTTTTACTTGAAAAGAATACTGTGTGCCTTCATCAACAGCTCCTTGTACCCCTTCGCTTATAACACCAGCAACTTCTAAAACCGGTGTCCATACTTTTAAGTCTTCGTCCTTATAATGATTAACAATTTCCATTACACTATCCTTAACATCACATCTAAAAATTAATCTAGCTAAATCCGGATCTGATAAATCTGTTTGAGAAACTGTTTCATCTTTTAATTGATAAACCAAATATCCCTGAAATTCGTAATTTGGATTATTAATTAAATTATAAGGAGTAAAAATATATGGATCCTCTTCTGAATATGATTCATTAATATTGTTAGAAGTAGGGCCATTAGATAATGTAATTATTAATTCCTTATCTAATTCTCTTATTTCTAAATCTGGTGCATCAGGACCATTTAATATATTAAAATTAGATTTAAATAACGCTTGAGCTTCAATATCATATACCTTTACAAGATTAATAGATGCTGTTTGACCTCCTGATTTAGCTCTTGCCCAAATAACACCAGTTGTAATTTCATTAACTGCACCTGGCTGTAATGTAAAAGGTCCTGCAGATTGTAAAAAACGTCTATCTGCTGGTATATTTCCTGCTGTAACTTCAGTCCATTCCCCATGCATAGAATTCATTAAAGAATCTGTTGAACCTGGAAACATAAAATCACATAATGTAGATGTACTACCAGATCCTGAACCATGACCATCACCTCCATACGTCATTGGTACGTTATCTTTCCAAATACCTCTTAAATAATTATAAAAATGTATTCCTTCAGAAGGATTACCAATAACTGTATTATCGTTATTATAATATACAAATTTAGACATAATAATATCTTCCCCTTCTTCATCAACTATCCCATTTCTATTATTATCAATCCCATCTCCTGGATCTGCAAGTGGTCCTTGGAAAAAATCTACACCAATAGCAGGAGGATTAAAACCATATCCTGAACCACCTTCATCTTCAGCATCACCATTGTAACAAAAGCCTAAACCTTTACTAACATCACAACCAACATAATCATCTAAATAATATCCTAAGTCAGGATCAACCCATTGACCAAAATAGGTGTCATTTAGTGGTAATGTAGATCTATTTATAATTGTATAATTATAAAAAGTCATATCATTTAATTCATTATCAGCAGTAAATCCAAATGCTTGTGCATGAATCTCTAATCCTAATGGATCAGCCTCACTTTCTGTATGAATATTTCCTTTATCATTAAAAACCCACCATAGGGTTTCATCTCCATATAATCTAGCTAATGAATCCTCACCACTAACATTATAATCAGGGTAATCACCGTTTAATGGATCATAAATTCCATTATTATTTACATCTTTATATGGTGCTAATTCTCTAAATCCAGCATTTTCTGTATTTCCATATGCTGGCCAAAATTCAATTGACTCAGGCATGGTATATGTTGGATCAATACCTTGTCTTGCTACATGATCTTCCACTTCTGCTCTAGTAATCTTAAAATGAGTATCCCATTCTTCACATTCTTCTGCAGAAATAGTTGCGTTAGCATCTAGAGGGCCAGTCCAAAAATCATTTCCACTTTGACGATATGTCATAGCAGCAACTTTTAAATTACCTCCATCATCTACACCTCCAATCCACAAAGCACCTGCAAATAATGAATTTCTATTACCACCCTTAGGGATTTCATATTGAGCATCACTTAAATCCCACCACATATCTCCACCACCCATGATAGTTGCACGTACATTATTGACATCCAGATCCGTTTTACTACTTGAAGGAGCACACCCCGAAGCAACTTTAGTATTAACAACTGATACTGCAGGGTTAAACACATTTTCTTTTGCAATAACTGATACAACTAAAAAAATTAATGGTAGAATTATGATATTTTTTATTATACTGTTCATAGATTTAATCATTTATATCTTATTAATTAAAATTGGATACTTATTCCAGCCCTCCACATTCTTGGTAAACTATAATTTGAAGGATTATTTACTTTGAGAGAATACATATATCTAAATGCTTCTGCATCATTTTGAGCATTAATTGCACTTTGAGAAGCTGCTGCAGTTAAATACCCGTCATCTTCAGGATTACCAGTTGCTCTGTATACACTTATTATATTACGAGCATTTAACAAATTTTGAACCTGTAAATAAACATTAACGTATGATTTTTTCTTGTCACTCCATTTTATAGCAAACTCTTTATTAAACTTCGCATTTAATCTAAATTGCCATGGTAATCTAGACCCATTTAAACTACCTGATAAAGTTGATCTATCATTAATTCCAGTGGCTGCCTCTTGTGTAATATTAGATTGCCTTGAATAAGGAGTTCCAGATCCTGCAGACATCATTAGATTGGCTCCTGCATTTTGAAATACTTTTTTACCAAACCATATTGGCCCATTATAATCTTTTCCTTCACCATATCTATAATCTACAGATGAAGAAACAGCATGACGTTGATCATATGCAAGAGGTATAGTTGTTCTTAAATTTGGTTGTCCAGTACCAACTAAAGATTGACCAGAAGTAGCTGAAGATCCTGTCCCATCAGCAAATTGTAATGTATAATTAGCTGTAAGTTGTACATTATTAGTTCTTCTTAAATCATAATTAACAGACATTCCTTTAACAGTACCAAAATCTATATTCCCATAAGAATAATATTGAGCAGGATATGCAGATAATAAATTAACCCTTTGAATCATATCTCTTAATTCCTTATAAAAAGCAGATATCTTTAAAGCTGATCTTAATGATAATGTTTTTGCAAAACCTAATTCATAATCAACTGTTTTTTCAGGCTTCAATGCAGGATTATTTATAACAGCTCCAACTTGATTATCCATAAACAAATAACTTATAGGTTCAATTCTATTACCTGTTGGTGGTCTTTGGGTTAAAACATCATAATGGGCAAAAAATTGAGCTTCATCAGATATTGGAAAAGAAAATGCAATTCTTGGCATCAATACAACTTCTGGTGTATAATCTTCAAAAGATTGATCAACATTTATTATACCTTTTTTTGCATCTTTTGGATTAATCAAATATGGTGCAATACTTCCTCCAGCTGCTTCGGCTAAGAGTGTTGGGTCAGATATTTGTATTCCTTCAGCGTTATACCAATTACTTCCATCTCTATATCCAACAATAGCAGATGGACTCTCTATATTATCTACATACACAACATAATCATTACCAATAGTAACAGGGTGGTTAGTTGTTGTGATTACATCAGTTGCCCCTAGATTTGCATCTCTTGTATGTGCTGGGTGTAGAAGGTATTGATCCTTCAAAACTTTTTGATTTGCATCAAAACGATCTACCCTTAAACCTATATTAAAAATTAAATCTTCTATTGCAAACTTATCTTGTATATAACCAGCTGTATAAATTGGTTGAAATGCTGGTATTTCTCTAGTATACATAGAGTCTATTGGATTATTAACTTTATTAAAGAAATCATCAAGAGATGGATTTGTGGTTAGTCTATTACCATAAGCATCATAACCATAGTAATACACATATTCTGTGCCATTGTTTAATAATTCATCAGGACTAAACATATCAATTGAAAAAGTAGATGGATCTAAACTATTAATATCGATCCAAGATGTATCGTCAATAGCATATCCATAAATATCTTTTGCTCCTTCTGCTATTAATTTGTCTCTAAGATTTCTATCAAAATCTGATTGTTCATCTAAAATGATTAACCTATTATAATCAACAGTATCCTGATATACATTGTTTACCATAACAGGTTTAGGATTTTCTAAATCTAACTCTAATATATGTTTATTAGCTTGTTGACGCATCAAACCCCATATATTTCTATAAGCGTTAAATTGCCAATATGCATCACGACGCTCTTCATATTCAAAACCAAAAGAAAATTCATGTGATTTTATATCTGCTGAACCAGATGCCTTAAATGTTGTTTGTGTATTTTTATCCTCAGCCCAAAAGCCATACCAAGATCCATTATTTGCATATAATGAGTATACATTTGCAGGACTCTCTCCATTTAAAAGACCTATACCCTGTAAATCTCCAGCAGTTCTAATTTCACCATCAGCTCCAAACTGCCCTTGCAATGTTTGAGAGGTTAGAAAATTTTCCTCGAATAAATCATAATATGCTATTGTATAATTTTCTACATTTGGATTAATACCTGATGGAGTGAACTCCATTAATGTATCTGCAAATCCTGTTTGTATCTGTCCTTCATACGGTATATTAAGTAAAGAATCTATCGCTTCTGAATTTGTATATATTGGTGCTTTATATGTTTCGAATTTTCCAACATAACCATATTTAAATATATCATCTCCATGCCTTGCGTCTCCAAATGTTCGAGCATAGCTAGTATAATCACCCTGGATTGTAATAAAAACATTTTTAAGAGTTGATGAACTACTTTCTTCATTATCCTCTTCTGAACCGAACTTTTGAGTAAACTTTCCAAATAATCTATATGTATTTTCTGTGGTATATCTATTATTTTCCCAACTTAACATAGATCTCCATTGGCTATAATCATCACTTCCTTTTAGATAGTACGAGCCACCTAATGTTAAGTATGTATTTTTTCCAGGCTTAAAATCTAACTTACCAGAAAAAGTCATGCGCTGATCATTTGAATTAAGCTTAGCTTGTACATTTTCATAATCATCTGGAGTTAAATAAGTAGCTCTTGATTTAATACCTCCTTCTTCAACAAAAACAAGTGGATTAGCTTTTAAATCATTTAATTTACTATCCTTTATTTTCCACATACCAATTGCTGAAGGATCTTTATCATCCAATGATCTTAGCTCTCCAGATAAAAAATAACCGATAATCGAGCTCCCCTTAGTACCATCACTATTTCTTTTTTTCAAAATAGGTCCTGAGACTGTAAATCCTAATAAATTATAATTGTATTTGTCAAAAATAGAAGATGATTCATATTCTAATGCTCCAAATGTTTTGCTTGATGGTCCTTTAGTTGTAATAGAGATAATACCTCCTGTCGCATCTCCATATCTAGCAGGGAGACCTCCCGTAACAACAGTGATTTGCTCAATTCCAGAAGTTGGTATAGATTTTTGACCTCTAACTTTAATACCGTCAATATAATATGTTGTTGCGTCAGTTCTTGAACCTCTCATATTTACATCATCTCCTTCATCTCTTTGGTATATACCTGCGGTAGTTGCTGCTACTGAGGAAACTTCTCTTGTTGGAAGAGCAACAATCTCTTCTGCTGTCTTTGTTTCTCCTGATAGATTATCTTGATCTAAAAGAGGCTTCTTGTACTCTATAATTTGCACCTCTCCTATAGCTATACCTTCTTGCAACTTAATATCTTGAAAAGTTATCTTGTTAGCTGAAATAATTACACCTGTAATTTCAACAGTTCCAAATCCAACAAAAGTTGCTTTGATAGTATAAGATCCAGGATCAATTGGTTTAATGGTGTAATTTCCATCAAAATCTGTAGTGGTTCCAGCTATTTGATTACCCCCTCTTTCAATGATTACATTAGCAAAAGGGATTGATTCACCACTCATGGTGTTTGTGACAACACCTTTCAAAGTTCCAGTTTGAGCAAGCGCCAAAATCGAGCATAAAACAAAAGTAGCTGTAATATAAAGTCTTCTAAACATAATAATATCTTGTTTAAACTATGAAATACAATTCTAAAGTCGGTAAAGATATAAATAATTTAGATTCTATGATATTTAAAAATTCATTTATTTTGCTAAAAAAAATACTGTGAAAAATTATATTTTATATATCATAATGGTCATATTATTTGCTTGTCAGAAACCAAATAATTATATACAAGACTCTTATGTAAATATAGTGATTGATCTAAGTTTACCAGAATACAATGATTTAAATGCATTAGGAAATTATATGTTTATAGCAGGAGGAAACAAAGGTGTAATTGTATATCATTATGCGTTAAATGAGTATAGAATATATGATAGAAACTGTAGCTACGAACCTTCTCTTAACTGTTCATTCATTGATTCGATTAGTTCTTCAATAGCATACTGCAATTGTTGTACCTCAGCTTTTTTACTAGATCAAGATGGTGCTGCTGTAAATTCTCCAGCATTACTTCCCTTAAAAAAATACAATTATATATTAGAAAATGAAAAACTAAGAATATTTAATTAATAAGCTAATATCTATAGTAATCAGGTTTATAAGGACCCTGTATCTTAACACCTATATAATCTGCCTGATCTTGACGCAATTCATCCAGCTCAACACCTATTTTTTCTAGATGTAAGCGAGCAACCTTCTCATCTAAATATTTAGGGAGCATGTATACTCGATTTTCATAGTTTTTAAAGTTATTCCATAATTCTATTTGAGCTAACGTTTGATTGGTAAATGAATTTGACATTACAAAAGATGGATGGCCAGTTGCGCAACCTAAATTTACCAATCTTCCTTCAGCTAAAAGAATAATATCATTCCCATTAACCGTATACATGTCAACCTGAGGTTTTATTTGATTTTTAGTATGCCCCCAATTTTCATTTAGCCATGAAACATCGATTTCATTATCAAAATGACCTATATTACAGACTATTGTTTTATCTTTCATTGATTCAAAATGTCTCCCTTGAATAATATCCTTATTTCCTGTTGTAGTTACAACAATATCAGCATTAGAAACTACATTATCCATTCTTTTAACGGCAAAACCATCCATAGCAGCTTGAAGAGCGCAGATAGGATCAATCTCTGTAATAATAACTCGAGCTCCAGCACCTCTTAATGACGCAGCAGAACCCTTACCAACATCACCATATCCAGCAACTACTGCTACTTTACCAGCTATCATTACGTCTGTAGATCTTCTAATAGCATCAACCAAAGATTCCTTACAACCATATTTATTATCAAATTTAGATTTTGTTACAGAATCATTTACGTTAATTGCTGGCACAGAAAGCGTACCCTTTTCCATTCTTTCGTATAATCTATGAACACCAGTAGTGGTTTCTTCAGAAAGTCCTCTTATATCTTTTACCATATGTGGATAATGATCCAAAACCATATTGGTTAAATCACCGCCATCATCTAAAATCATATTTAATGATTTCCCATCTTCAAATGCTGTTAGTGTTTGTAAAATACACCAATCAAATTCTTCCTCATTCATCCCCTTCCATGCAAATACAGGCACGCCAGTTACAGCGATTGCTGCTGCTGCTTGATCTTGAGTTGAAAAAATGTTACAAGAAGACCAAGTTACTTCAGCACCTAAATGAACTAAAGTTTCTATTAAAACAGCTGTTTGTATAGTCATATGAAGACATCCAGCGATTCGGGCACCTTTTAAAGGTTTTGTATCACCATACTCTTGTCGTAATGACATTAAACCAGGCATTTCAGCCTCTGCTAGCGTAATTTCTTTTCTACCCCATTCCGCCAAAGAAATGTCTTTTACTTTATATTTCATAGTTTTTGTTTCCATTTTTTAATAATTATAGGAGTGCAAAGATAGCTATAATTATTACTTTAGCATATATTTATTACTATATAATGGGCTTAAAACTAATATCAAATGATTTTTATAAAAAAATTGGCATATGGACTATTGAAGAAAGTTTAGCAGAACTAAAAAAACAAAACCTTTTCATTGAAGATATATCAAATAAAAATAGATTAAAAGAAATACTGTGCAGAAATTTATTATTAAAAAAATTAGGTTACAATGGAGCATTAAAACACAACAAATATGGTGCCCCGATGATAAAAAATGATTTTATTTCAATTTCTCATACCAAAAATATGGTAGCAATTATTTTTAGCAAAAATCAGGTAGGTATTGATATAGAAAAAATATCTGCTCAACCTTTAAAAGTGTCATCAAAATTCATAAATAAAAACGTACATGACTGCCTTTGTGAAAAAAAGGCAACATTAATTTGGTCTGCTAAAGAGGCTATGTACAAATGGCATCAAATTGGCAAAGTAAATTTTAAAAAAGACATAAAAATCAAGCCTTTTAAAGTTAAATCTAATGGCGAAATAAATTTAATGTTTAAAAAAAATGAATATACTTTACATTATATGAAAATAGATAATCACTTTTTAGTGTATGTTTGTAAATAAAAATAAATGACTATTTATCAAGATATCGTATCTGCAAAAAAGTCCGGAACTAAATTATTCGCTATTTTAATTGATCCTGACAAACAAGATCAAAATGCTTTAATAAAAATTGCTGAAAAAGCTAAAAATTCATGTGCAGACTATTTTTTTATAGGAGGCAGTCTTCTTACTTATGATTACTTGGATGATTGTATTAGTATATTAAAAAAGCATACAAACATTCCAGTAATTTTATTTCCTGGAAATGCAATGCAAATAAATAATAAAGCTGATGCAATATTATTTTTATCCTTGATTTCTGGAAGAAATGCTGAAATGTTAATTGGAAAGCAAGTAATCACAGCTCCTATTTTAAAAAACTCTTCAATTGAAATTATGTCAACTGGATATATGCTTATTGATAGTGGAAAGGCAACTACCGCTTCATATATGAGCAATACAAATCCTATCCCTCACAACAAAGACTCTGTTGCAACATGTACAGCAATGGCTGGAGAAATGTTAGGTTTAAGTCTAATCTTTATGGATGGAGGTAGTGGCGCGGAAGTACCAATTTCAGAAAATATGATTGCAGCTGTTAGCAAATCCATAAATGCACCTTTAATAATTGGTGGAGGCATCTCTTCTGCTGAAAAAGCAATTGCTAATTGCCATGCTGGAGCAGATATTATTGTTGTTGGAAATGCAATAGAAAAAAATACAAGTTTGATATCTGAAATTGGCAGCGCAATAAAACAATATAAAGCAATTTAATTTAAATGTTAGAAGAAATATACTATTTAATATAGGTGATGAATTTTTGCATTCTTTGTAATATGATATTTAACTGGAATGTAATTGAATTTCTTGCGGTTATTTTTTCATTAATATATGTTCTCTTAGCAGCAAAAAAAAATATATGGTGCTGGCCTTTTGCAGTATTTAGTGTTTTGATTTACATCTATTTATGCTTCAACGCTCAATTATATATGGAAACTATTTTACAATGTTTTTATTTAATTATGGCATTTTATGGCTATTATAATTGGTCGAAAAATAGTTCTAAATCTTATAAAATAAAGATAATTGAATTGCCTCTTAACAAACATCTAAAAATAATTTTTTTTGGAGTAATCTTTAGTTTTCTTATGGGTTATTTTCTTGCCAATTATAGTGATGCAAAAATGGCCTTATTAGATTCATTTACAACTACATTTTCTATGATAGCAACATTTATGGTTGCTAAAAAAATATTAGACAACTGGCTGTATTGGATAGCAATAGATCTATCATCAATATATTTGTATAATTCTAGAGATTTACATTTAACAGCTATACTTTTTTTTATCTATACAATTATCGCAATATATGGATATAAAAATTGGCTTCAAAAATTAGATTACCCGTGAAGATAGTTATTACTGGACCAGAATGTAGTGGCAAAACAACATTAAGTAAAAAAATAGCGGATCATTTTCATGTCAAAAGAAATTTAGAGTATGCCCGGTTTTATTTAAATAAATTGACTGGAGAATACAAAAAACATGACCTTTTACATATAGCAAAAAAACAATTAATTTCAGAAATTGATTGCAAAATACTTGACACAGATTTAATTACAATTAAAATTTGGAGTGAATATAAATATGGAGATTGTCATAATTGGATTAAAGATCAAATTTTTAAACAACAAAATAAAAATAGGATATATTTGCTTTGCAAACCAGATATTAAATGGAAAGCAGATAAATTAAGAGAACATCCTTTTTCAAGAAATATATTATATGAATTATATGTAAATGAATTAAACACACTTAATCATGAATATTATGTTGTAGATAAAAATAATCCTATTAAATTTTATAAAAAATATTTAGATTAAAAATAGTGCTTCTTTTCATTTTTCCGAAATTAAAAATTTCTAAAATATAATCCCTCGGTAAGGTTTTTTATTACTTTTGCAAGAAAAGACAACAATGCAATACAACACTAGAAGAGATTCACTCATAATTCCAGAATACGGAAGGCATGTTCAGAATATGATTAATCATGCTAAATCGATTACAAACAAACAAGAACAACAAAAATGTGTTGAAGCAATTATTTCTTTCATGGGACAAATGAATCCACATCTGAGGGATGTTAAAGAGTTTACTCATAAATTATGGGATCACTTACATATTATGTCGAATTTTGAACTAGAGATTGATTCTGAATATGAAAAGCCAAAAAAAGAGAAACTAAAAGAAAAACCTAAGAGAATGAATTATCCAAAAAACAATATAAAATTCTCGTATTATGGAAATACAATTCCTAAAATGATCGAAGTTGCTATTAATATGGAAGGTGCTGAAAAAGAAATCATTACAGGTATGATTGCTAATCAAATGAAAAAATCATATATATTATTCAATGAGAGTTCAGTAGATAATAACACGATAAAATTACATCTAAAGCAACTTTCAAATAATAGATTAACTCTTTCAGAAGATTTTGAATTTATCCGTTCTTCATCAATAAGACAGGGAGGTAGCAATAAAAAATATTCACAAAGAAAAAAATTTAAAAAGAAAAAATAAATGTCTATTTTCAAAGTACAAGGAGGTGTAAAACTACATGGATCTATTGAACCTCAAGGAGCCAAGAATGAAGCCCTGCAAGTCATATGTGCTGTTTTATTAACTCCAGAAGAAATTATTATAGAGAACATTCCAAATATTCGTGATGTAAATATTTTAATTAAATTATTAGAAGACTTAAATGTTAGAATTAATAAAATTAATTCATCTACTTACAGTTTTAAAGCCGACAATGTTAATATAAAATATTTAACTTCTTCAAAATACAAAATACAAAGTAGCAAAATAAGGGGGTCTATTATGATGACAGGTCCTTTGCTTGCTAGATTTGGTAAAGGATACATTCCAAAACCTGGTGGAGATAAAATAGGAAGAAGGAGAGTAGACACTCATTTTATTGGATTTGAAAAATTAGGCGCAGAGTTTATATATGATAAAAAAGAAGAGTTCTACAGAGTATATGGAGATAAATTAAAAGGTACAAATATGCATTTAGATGAGGCTTCTGTTACTGGAACTGCAAATATAATTATGACTGCAGTTATGGCAAGCGGTAAAACCACTATATACAATGCTGCATGCGAACCTTACATACAACAATTGTGTACGATGCTAAATTTGATGGGGGCAAAAATATCTGGCATTGGTTCAAATCTTTTATTTATTGAAGGTGTAAAATATTTGTCTGGATGTAAACATAAGATACTTCCAGACATGATTGAAATAGGTTCTTTTATTGGACTTGCTGCAATTACAAGATCAGAATTAACCATAAAAAATGTCAGTTATAACAACTTAGGTTTAATCCCTAGTGTTTTTAAGAAGCTAGGAATTCAAATGGAAAAAAGAGGAGATGATATATTTGTTCCAGCTCAAGAAGAATATCAAGTTGTTTCTTACATTGATGGCTCAATATTAACTATATCAGATGCTCCATGGCCAGGTTTTACGCCAGACTTATTAAGCATAATTTTAGTTGTTGCTGCTCAAGCAAATGGATCAGTTTTAATTCATCAAAAAATGTTTGAATCTAGATTGTTTTTTGTAGATAAATTAATTGATATGGGGGCCCAAATAATATTATGTGATCCACATAGAGCCACAGTTATTGGTTTAAATCACAAAACAAAATTTAAAGCAACAACCATGTCTTCTCCTGATATAAGAGCCGGAGTTTCATTATTACTTGCTGCATTAGCTGCAGATGGGGAAAGCATAATTAATAATGTAGAGCAAATTGATAGGGGTTATCAAGAAATAGACAAAAGATTAAATGCACTTGGAGCAAAAATTACTAGATTAGATTAAATATGAAAAAGACTGCAATTTTTATAATTTTAACATATATTACATCATTTACAAGTTTAGCTCAAAAAGAAATAGAATTAAATATTGGCCTCCAAATAGGAAATATAGCACCGGAACTGGAACATGAAAATACAACTGGAAAGTTACTGAAACTTTCTGAACTTAGAGGAAAATTGGTGCTTATTGATTTTTGGGCTTCATGGTGTCCCCCATGTAGAAAAGAAAATCCAAATATCGTAAATGCCTATAAAAAATTTAAAAATAGAAAATTCAAAAGTGGAGAAAGTTTTGAAGTATTTAGCGTTTCTTTAGATAAGAAAAAAACAAAATGGATAAATGCAATAGATAAAGACAATCTGTCTTGGAAATATCATGTTTCAGATCTTAATGGATGGAACTCAGATGGAGCAAATAAATATAATATTCAATCAATACCATCTAATTTTTTAATTAATTCTCAGGGAATAATAATTGCTAAAAACTTGAAGGGTATTGAATTGCATAGATTTTTAGATTCGCAATTAAAATAAACTGACAAATTGTCTAAATATGTTCTTTGGCAAATTAATTGCACTATTAAAAAATAAATATTTAATAAAATGAGTAAGAAAAAAAATAAGAAAGACAAAAAAACCATAAAAAAAACAAAAGTAGAAGCTGCAGAATCAAATTATGAAGAATTATTATTAATCGAAAAAGATAAGAATTTAAGATTATTTGCAGAATTTGAAAATTTTAGAAAAAGAACAGCTAAAGAAAAACTAGAATTATTTAATACTGCTAACAAAGATATAATGACAATACTATTACCCGTACTAGATAATTTTGAAAGATCTATAAAAGCAAATAATTACACTGAAGAAGATGGTCCTGTTTTAATTTATAAACAATTAAAATCAGAATTAGAAAAAAAAGGACTTACCGAAATGGAAAATCCTGTTGGAGAAAAATTAAATACAGATTTTCATGAAGCAACTGCCAATATTCCAGCTAAATCAAAAAAAGAAAAAGGAAAAATTATTGATGTTATAGAAAAAGGGTATATGCTTGGAGGAAAAGTTTTAAGATATACAAAAGTAGTAGTGGGAAATTAAAATTTTATTATGTCAAATAAGAGAGATTATTATGAAGTTCTAGGAGTAAGTAAAAATGCTACCCAAAAAGAAATAAAAAAAGCTTATAGAAAGCTAGCAATAAAATATCACCCAGATAAAAATCCAGGAGATAATAATGCTGAAGAAAAATTTAAAGAAGCCGCTGAAGCTTATGAAGTGTTAAGCAATTCTGATAAAAAACAACGATATGATCAGTTTGGTCATGCAGGACTTGGAGGTGGTGCTGGTGGTGGATTTGGAGGTGGAATGAATATGGAGGATATATTTAGTCAATTTGGTGATATTTTTGGAGGGGGAGGTTTTGGAAGTTTTGGAGGCGGTGGTCGACGAGTTTTGAAAGGTTCTAATTTAAGAATACGAGTCAAGCTAAATCTAGAGCAAATAAATGAAGGTGCAAAGAAAAAAATTAAAGTTGATAGATTAGTCAATTCAGAAAATGTAACATTTAAGACATGTTCATACTGTAATGGAACAGGCCAGGTTACAAGAGTAACTAATACTATTTTAGGACAAATGCAAACATCATCAACTTGTAATCATTGTAATGGTATTGGGAAAATAGTTGATAATAAACCTACAGATTCTGATGCAAATGGGCAAATTAGAAAAAATGAAACAGTTGAGATAAATATTCCTGCTGGTGTAGAGGATGGAATGCAATTAAAAGTGAGTGGCAAAGGAAATGCCGCTCCTTTTGATGGAGTTAATGGAGATTTAATTGTTGTAATATCTATTGAAGAACACCCTTACTTAAAAAGAGAGGGAAATAATTTGCACTATGATCATTACATTAGCTTTTCTGAGGCTGCACTAGGAAGTTCAGTAGAGATACCAACTATAAGTGGAAAAGTTAAAATACAATTGCAAAATGGGATACAAAGCGGAAAAATATTAAGATTAAAATCTAAAGGATTACCTTCTATAAATAGCTATGGAAAAGGAGATCTATTAATTCATATAAATGTATGGACCCCTCAGACACTATCTAAGGAAGAAAAAAATTTCTTTGAAAGTACTAAAGAATCAGATAATTTTCAACCAAATCCTTCAACAAAAGACAAATCATTCTTTGATAGAGTGAAAGAAATGTTCAACTAACTAATGAAAGACTATATAATTAAAGGTGAGAATATAGTCAAACAGTATGGAAAACATATTGCATTAAATAATATAAATATTTCTATCCCTAAAGGATCTATTTATGGATTACTTGGTCCTAATGGGGCTGGCAAAACAACATTAATGCGCATTTTAAATCAAATTATAATGCCCGATAGTGGAAAAATAATATTTGATAAAAAACCTCTTCAAAAAAAACATGTCGCAGAAATAGGTTATTTACCAGAAGAAAGGGGCCTTTATAAAAAAATGAAGGTAGGAGAACAGGCTTTATACCTTGCTCAGCTAAAAGGAATGCAGTATGCAAAAGCAAAAAAAACACTTCTAACTTGGTTTGAAAAATTTAATATTTTAGGTTGGTGGGATAAAAAGATAGAAAATTTGAGTAAAGGAATGGCTCAAAAAATACAATTTATAGTAACGGTAATACATAAACCAAAATTACTGATTTTTGATGAACCATTCAGTGGCTTTGATCCAATTAATGCCTCCGTTATTAAAAATGAAATTATAAATCTTAAAAATAATGGAACTACTATTATCTTTTCTACTCATAGAATGGAGTCAGTTGAAGAAATATGCGATTATATATGCTTAATTAATAATGCTAAAACTATTTTAGAAGGTTCATTATCAGATATCAAGAATAAATACGAAAATAACACCTATGAAGTTGTTATAAATAACGGTCTATTAACAGACAGTCAATATTATAAAATATTAGAAAAAAATCGAAACAAATATAACATTCAACTTTCTGATGATATAGATCAAAAAGCATTTTTTGAGCTAATTACAAAAGAGGCTGAACTTCTTTCTTTTAACAAAAAAACTGCTACAGTTGAAGATATTTTCTTAAAATCTGTAAGAAATGAATAAAATTTGGCTAATTATAAAAAGAGAATATTTAGTAAGAGTTAGAAAAAAATCTTTTATTATTATGACTTTTCTGGCACCATTATTAATGGCCGGTATCATGATAGTCCCGTTATATTTAGCAAATGAAAATCAAGAAGAAAGAGTTATTGCTGTTTCTAATCAAAATAAAATATTAAATAATTTAGAAGATACAGAATCTATTAAATTCTCTAAAATACCAGAGTCTGAATTATTAACTTTAAAAGAAAACCTAAATCAATATATATATTATGCAATAGTATTAGAAGATGAAAAAGATATTTTTACTATTTTCTCAAAACAACAAATTAGTGTAAATGTTAAGTCAATAATACAAAATCAGCTTCAAAGAATTAGTGAGCATAATCAATTAAAAGAACTAGGAATAAATGTTGATTCACTAGAAGAAAAATCTAATTCCTTAATGCTAGAAACAAAAATTATAGCACAAAACGGAAAAGATATACACAGTAATCCTGAAATAAGCATGGGAATTGGTTTTATGTGTGGAATACTAATATACATATTCATATTTATGTATGGAACAATGGTAATGAGAGGGGTTATTGAAGAAAAAACAAATAGAATAATAGAAGTGATTATATCCTCTGTAAAACCATTTCAACTAATGTTAGGAAAAATCATTGGTGTGGCTTTAGTTGGTATAACTCAATTTACATTATGGGTTATATTAACAATTACTATATCTACTTTCTTTGAATTAAGTATGTTAGATGAAAATATTAATAATGAAACTTTAATAAATAATAATTCTATGATTATATCTGAAATATATCAATTAACTTCAGGTATAGATTTAATACAAATAGTTAATTTATTTATTTTCTATTTTCTTTCAGGATATTTATTATATAGCTCTCTTTTTGCCGCAGTAGGATCTGCAGTTGATTCAGAAGCAGATACTCAACAATTTATTTTACCCGTTACTATTCCACTTATTTTATCATTTATTCTCATGGATCCTGTAATGGATAACCCATCAGGATCATTAGCATTTTGGATGAGCATCATTCCTTTTACATCTCCAGTGGTTATGATGGTTCGTCTTCCTTTTGGAATAGATAATTGGGAAATAATTTTATCTATGAGCATATTAATTATCTCTTTCTTGTCTACCACTTTTCTTGCAGCAAAAGTTTATAGAGTAGGAATACTAATGTATGGGAAGAAAGCTACTTATAAAGAAATATTTAAGTGGTTAAAATATTAAATATTGAGTTTTTTTCAATAAAATCGCTTTTTTTGGGTGTTTTTTCATAAAATACTAACTTTTTTTTTAATTTTTTTTTTACACTTAAAACAATGATAATCAATGCATTAAATACTATACAAACACTTTAATGTTAAAAAAGGTGGTGTTTTGTTAGGTCCTATTTGTAGAAGTAGTTTATCTTTGCACCGTATTAACCAAAAAATTAAAACATGAAAAAGAATTTACGAAACGTATTAGCCCTTGCATTAGGACTAATGACTACTGTATCTTTTGCTCAGGACTGGAATGTAGATTCTAGAACGAGAATTGATATGAGTGGTGACAATGACAAAA